>JAEEGL011134910.1_pt1 | contig 22496 bp, 24 predicted proteins | sample 9134231 | NCBI WGS metagenome assembly JAEEGL01 (sample SAMN16246548, study PRJNA631951) | gut metagenome | biome: gut microbiome; feature: rumen; material: fiber-attached | host: Bos | place: Iran: Karaj | collected 2018-10
AACATCTGAGGCCCACAGTGAGGAACGCTGATCTTCACTGTGGGCTTTAATCATTTCCAGCTCCTCCGATGACTGTATTATAGCACGGGAAAGCGCGCTTGTCTTATCCTTTTTTTATCATGTTTGATCCGGAGGCAGTCCGCCCAATGAAAAAAACCCACCGGTAACGGTGGGCTTTGCGCTTAGTCCTGTGGAGCTCAGTGCTCTCAGATTTCGATTAATACGGAATGGTCGGATAGATGGTCAGCTTCTGGCCGAAGTTGATGATGTCGGGATTTGCGATGTTGTTCCACTCGCAGATCTGCTGTACGGTGACGCCGAAGCGGATCGCGATTCCGGAAAGCACGTCGCCGTTGGCAACGGTGTAAACGACGGAGTCGCCGTTTCTCTGAATGGCACCGTGGGAGTAGTCATACCACTTGTCGCTTTTCTTGTTTGCGCCGCCTGCTACTTCGCTGAGTTCTTTTTCGTTGAGTTCCATGTTTTTTTCTCCTTTTTTAAGAATTCTTTTCTTCTTTTTGCCTTTACAAACTTATCATAGCACAGTCGTTGTCACACAACTGTCATACGCGCGGTTTCCAGTTCCCGAGAATACATCAGATGAGCGAAAATGTCAATGTTGCACCTCGGCCGCCAATGCGGTGGTGCCGTAGCTGAGCAACATGCAGAGCGCCGGTAGAAAGGCAGGCAGGGAAGCAGGCGTGGTCCCTTGCTCATCGTCCGGCGGGTGGGCGTTTCCTTTCCTAACGGAGGAAAAGTATCATTTTTGCCGCTTTTTCTTCTGGATTATCATCGTTTCCTGTGCTATATTATGATTGGAACAAACCGATCGAAAGGCGCGGTGATAGCATGGCAAAAACCAGATACCCGATCAGTCGGGAGTTTTTCCCGTACAACAGGATGACGCCGAGCGTCAACAGGAACTTCGTCCTCCTTGCCCAAAAAACAATGAAAAAGCCCGGCTTTGTTTTCAAAGATCCGGATGTGGATGCGCTGATCCAGATGATTCCCTCGTTCCGCGGGGGAGAGATCGAGCTTGTCATTCTGACTCCCAGGGGGATTCAGACGCCCGCACCATGTCTGATCGACATCCACGGCGGCGGTTTTGTCTACGAGGCTGCTGACAGCCATTACCGCCACGCGCTGACCTACGCGAAAGAAGCGCGCTGCGTCGTCGTGTTTGTGCTTTACCGCCTCGCTCCGAAGTATCCATTCCCTTATCCTCAGGAGGACTGTTACGCCGCCCTTTGCTGGGTAAACGAAAATGCGGAGAAACTCGGTGTTGACCGCGCGCGCATCGGGATTGGCGGTGACAGCGCCGGGGGCACGCTGACTGCTGCGTGCTGTATGATGGCAAGGGACCGTACGTTTGCTGCCCGTCCTCTGTTTCAACTGCTGATCTACCCCTGGCTGGACAGTCGCAACTCAAGCGAAGCTTCTAAGAAATATACAGATACACCCATGTGGAACGCCACCCTGTCGCAGAAGCTCAGCCCGCTCACGAATCCCGACCCCTCGGCGACGCCGCTGGCTTACCGCTCGCCAGTGGAAGCTGACAGCTTTGACGACCTGCCGCCCGCCTATATCGAGGTGGCTGAGTTCGATTCGCTGCACGACGACGGGATCCTATACGCGGACCTCCTGACAGAAGCCGGAATTCCTGTGGAACTGCACGCGCCGGAAGGAACGATGCATGGTTTTGATACAAAAGTTTCCGCACCGACCACACAGACGATGCTTCAGAAGCGCATCAGATTCATGAGAAAAATGTTTGATCCCGAAGCATGCGGCGAAGACGCCTGCCGGCCCGGGAAATGAGAAGGGAGAGAATCCGGAATGAAATATGATTTTGACAGTTATATGCTGTATGAAGTGTCACGGATGTCACTGTATACCGTACGGCTCAAAGTGATCCTGACCACCCCCGTGGTTCCCGCGGCGCTCAAAGCGGCTGCGGAGAAGGCCTTCCTGCGCTTCCCCTACTATGCCAGGACCGTTGCCGTTAACGAAGAAGGCGCGTTTGAACTCAAGCCCTGTTCGCTGCCCATTGCGGTATTCGAGGAGGGAGAGCTGATCCGGCTCGGGAGCCCGCAGACAAACGGGCTGCTGTTCGCGATCAGCTATCAGGGAAACGCGGTCTATTTTAACTTCTCGCACAATTTCTGCGGCGCGTACGGCGCCATGTTCTGGATCAAATCCACCCTCTGGCAGTATTATACGGACCTGGGTTATGATGTTGACCCCGAGGGGCTCTTCGTCCCCGGTTCGCCGATGCCGGAAGGGGAGACTGCTTTGCCGGATCCGGATATCCTGTCCCTTGCCGAACCGGTAGGAGAATATCGCGGGGGCGATTCATACGTCCCGATGAAGGATTTTCTGGGATATGTTGTGGTCCCCGCCGAAAAACAGGTCTATACCCCCATTGATATCGAAGCGGAGTATCTCATGAAGTATGCACGCGCGCATGACGGAAGTCCGAATTCCATTCTGAGCGCTCTCATGTTCAGGATGTGTTCCAGAGTGTTCCCCGATGCACAGCAGATCTCCGGCGGGATCGCCTGCAACTATCAGAAAGATGTCGGCTGCCCGGGTACCTACCACGATCTTGTGAGACTGCTCCATACCAGGTATACGCTGAAGCTCAATGACTGGCCGATCGACAAACTGAGTACAGTCACAAGGGGCATGATGTATCTGCAGATGGAGCCGGAGCAGAGCTGGAAGTATTATCGGAACCTTCTGGCGTACCGGGACAAGATCGACCAGTTGTCCGGCAGTTTCCGGAAGAAAAAGTATGCTTTTGAGAACAGCCCACTGAGAAGCGGTCCGAAGGACACCTTCAATATCAGTTATGTGGGCAATGTAGGCTGGGGCGGGCTTTCGGAATTCATCACAGCCACTTATACCATCACCGAGGGGCACCTCATGCTTGAGATCACCGCCACCGGAGGCAAATTCTGCATTTGTTTCGAGACCCTCGCCAACACCGAAAAATACCTCAGTGAATTCCTCAAAGTGCTGCAGGAGGAGGGCATCCCTTATGTCGTCGGCGAGACGCAGCGGAGCAATCTTCCCCGCATCGCACTGTAACCGGATTGTACTCAGCACAGAGAGTGGATTCTCTGTGCTGAGTTTTTATTTCACTTCCCGGTCACACACCACCTTGTACGTCGATGAGCAGTATGATAAAATGAATCCGGCAATCCGGGAGCTGAGTCAGATGATCATCGGGTGTGTTATACGCGGGAGGAAATGCATGAAAAAGATATACGCGTGGGAACCGTGGTTCTTTCTGTTCTTCGGGCTGTTTCATATGCATCGGGTCTGGGCGCTTTTCGACCGCGCTTCCTACGCCGCTTTCTGGATGGGGATCATGGAAGACCGGGGTACACTGTATTTCCTGATTATGGGCCTGTTGGCGGCGCTCTGCATCCTGGGGATCATCACATTTGTCCGGGAGTGCAGGGCAAATTATATCTGGCGCTGGGTCTATGTTTTCGGAGGCGCATATCTGCTGTTCGACCTGTTTGCCATTGCGGCCGGGCTTGAAAGCTGGCGAAAACTCATTACAGCCATGTTTGACACTGCCTCACCGTACTGGAACCCGGTCTGGATCTTCTTTATCCTTCTTGGTGCCGCTGTTTTTGCGCTTGGAATCCACCTTATGTCTGTCAGGCAGAAGACGGGGAAAGACTTTGTGGAATCCAATAGTCATTCCTGCCGCATATGACGTTTTGATCGCGCTGCTTGTAGGGTAAAACACAAATTCCAGTCTGAGGAGGAATCATCATGAGCAATGCGGAATATAAGCCGGAAGGCTATGTGTTCATCTCCCATTCCCATCAGGACATCAGGAAAGTCCGCCAGATTCGCAACGCTATGGAAGAAGCAGGCTTTGAGCCGCTGTGCTTTTACCTGAAGTGCCTGCATGACGAGGATGAGATCGAGGGCCTGATCAAGAGGGAAATCAACGCCAGAGAGTGGTTTGTCTACATCGACAGCCCCAACGCCAGGGCGTCCAAATGGGTCACGCGTGAGCGGCAGTATATTGAATCACTGAACTCCAAACAGATCATCATTGTCGATCTGGAATCGGAACCGTCCATGGAGGAGGTGGCCAGAAAGCTGATCCGCGGCCTGCGGGTGCTTATCGTCTGCTGCGGGGAGGAGCTGGATCTCGCCGAAAAGCTGCGGGCAAAATTCATCCGCAAAGATCTCCAGGCGACGGTCAGCCGATACGACGCCGCGCAAAACGGCAGTCTGGCAGACCACCTGAAGAAGCAGACAGAAGACGGCGCGAAATACGGCTGCATTCTGACCTTTCTCAGCCGGAACGGCATTCACGCCGGGCAGCTCCATGAAATCCTGGCGAGAGAAGGGAATGCCCTGCATCTCGTCCCCGTCCTGGCCGAAGGTTACGACGTATCGCCGTACCTCGACAGCTTTGGCAGGCAGTGCGGCGCGGCCTTCAACCTGAGCAGGAACACTCCCGACGAGGTGCTGGACAGGATTGTGAGATGGACGGAAGCAAGCATTACCCACGATCTGCGAAAGGCTTTTTCAGAAGCCAAAAGCCATAATGAAATCGAGTCGTATTATGCGGACAACATGGATGATCCCGAGGCGAAAAGGCTCGCAGTAGAAGCACATGAGCGCCTGGATGAAGAGGAACGCATCAAGGAAGATCTGTGGAACAGCATTCGAGCGGGCACGATGAAGATGACGGACGAACTGAGGAAGTTTCTCGAGAGTTGAGAACCGTTTTTCGTGTGACCCGTTTCGGTAAGCCTGCCACAAGCCCCGGCGAAGCATCGCCGGGGCTTTCTTTCGGCCAGGGCAGACAGAATCGTTTCCCCGTGAAAAGACAGCTGCCTATTGCTGTTGGCGCGGGGGAGATGGAGAACAATGTGCAGACACCACCTTGTACGACGGTGAGCGGTATGGTAAAATAAGCCCAACGTCCTGGAAACAAAATCCAGTGGGACAACGGAGGGAGACGCCATGGCATCAACCAGCCAATGTCAATACTGCGGCGCGACGGTTTCATCTGCGGACAAGTTCTGTCCCGGTTGCGGTGCTCCTAACGAGGGCTACGTCGCCGACACCGAGCGGCGCGTTTTCATGCCCAAAACCATCGAGGAGCTGAAGGAATACTGCGCCGAGCGTGGAATGCCGCTTCTGAAGATGCGCTTCTTCATCGGCGAAGACTACCGGAAGCCGAAAGCCTTCGGCATCTACCAGGATGGCGAAGACTTTGTCGTGTATAAAAACAAGGCGAATGGACAGCGGGCGATCCGCTATCAGGGGCCGGACGAGGCGTTTGCCGTCAGCGAGCTGTTTCTCAAACTGCTGGAGGAGTGCCATAACCGCGGGATCTACCCCGACGGCAGGATTCCGGGAACGTCTTCCTCCGGGAAACGACAGTCCAGGCTGAGACGGTCGGGCGCTCTGCCGGCCTTGATCTGCATCGTCGTCATGCTTCTCCTTTCCGCCATCCTGGCTTCCTATTCCATCCATCAGCACCGCGGAGACGGATATTACGGCACAGGCGACGGAACGGTCTATTACCACTACGGAGACAGCTGGTACTATACGTATGACACCAACTATGCCGGCTACTGGTATGAGGCGGATGATTTCCCTGTCGCTGACTATGAGGAGTATTCTCTCGGAGAAGACTGGAATTCGGACTGGGGGGTCAGCGATTTCACGACCTCCAGCACCTGGGACGAGATCCACGAAAGCCATTCTTCCAGCTCCTCGGACTACGACTCCTGGGACAGCGGAGATACGGACTGGGATTCGGACTGGTAGCGCGCTGGGAGACTCCGGTTTCTGGCACGGATCATCCTATTGGTATCTATATAAAAGGCAGGACTGTTTATGAAGAACATCGCAAACTACAGGGCGGAAAAATATGCCTCTTCCTCTTATACCGAAGTTGCTCCGGATATCTTTGAGGGTCCAGAGGGCTATGTCACAAGCCTCAGCTTTGAGCAGGAAACCGAGCTGGATGAAGGCTCATCCACAGCGGATATCTCCCAGTATCCGCTGGAGGACGTTCTGGATCACTTTAGCGTCTACATCTCTGATTTTTACGAAGACCTGAATACCGCGGAGTCCGCGGTCTGCCGTCTGGAATTCTGCGGCAGAACGGCAGATCGGATCCAGAGCCTGCGGTCCATCATCGGAAAGCATGTATTTAACAGAGAGTCACAAGGCGTCATTGACCTTGTAATCGAGTAACCGGGCAGAGGAGAACACAGCGGTCATCATGAATCTGATTGGAACAGCAATGGAATACGTGGAAGCACTGTTCGCGGCGAACGCCGGCGGGCATGACGCCGCGCACATGATCCGGGTTTACGAAAATACCCTGCTTCTGGCGGAAACGGAACCCGGCGGCGATCCTGAGGTGATGGCGCTTGCCGCCCTGCTCCATGACGTTGACGACCACAAGCTGTTTGCCACCCGGGATAACAGGAATGCCCGCAGCTTTCTGGAACAGCATGGAATCTCGCCGGAAAAGACCGAAGCGATCATTGACGTCATCAATTCCGTTTCCTTCAGCCAAAACCGCGGAAAGCGTCCTGCGACCTTAGAGGGCAGGATCGTCCAGGATGCGGATCGTCTGGACGCGATCGGGGCTGTGGGGATTGCCCGTACCTTCGCCTACGGAGGGGAGCATGGAAGGCCGCTGGAAGCGTCGATTCAGCACTTCCATGAGAAGCTGCTTCTTTTAAAAAATGAGATGAACACGGATTCCGCAAAAGGAATTGCGGAACAGCGGCATGCCTTCATGCTTGCCTTTCTTCAGGAGTTTGCCGCGGAAACCGGCGGCAGCCCGGACTACCCGGGCCTTGGAGAGGAGGCTGACGGGCTTGATTGAAATCAGCTTTCTTTCCGCGGAACTGGCTTTTACGGCTGTGTGGCTGCTGCTGAGAGTCCTCGTATGGCTCCGGCAGGGGAAGATCGACTGGAAACGGGAAGCCGTCCTGCTGCTGATGTACCTGAATCTCGCTGTGATCATCCGCTTTGTGTTTTTCCCGAAGACACGGGTGGACGGGCATGTGCAGCCGCTGTTTTTTGATCCGGCGGCTGTGTTCCCGCTCCGGGTTAACCTGGTCCCGTTTCTCCACTTGTTCGATTATGACAGTATCCGCGACATCGTATGGAACGTGGCCGGGAACGCGGTAATGTTTCTTCCGAGCGGCATCTTTCTCCCCCTTGTGTACAGAAGGCTGGACAGCTTCGGGAAAGTGCTCGCAGCCGGGGCGTCCCTCTCCCTGTGCATCGAGCTGCTTCAGCTGCCCTTTGCTTCCCGGGCAACTGATATCGACGATGTGATTCTGAATCTGCTCGGCATCGCCGCCGGCTACGGAATCTATGCGGCATTCAGACACCTGAAGCGGTCGCTTCAGAAAACCTGACTGGAAAAAGAAGGACGGGAAAATGAAAATCTACATCGTACGCCACGGAGAGACGGTTCTGAATGCAAAAGGAGTCATGCAGGGACGGCTCGACGAGCCACTGAACCAGAACGGGCGCGACCTTGCGGAAGTAACCGGAAAGGCCATGAAAGGCATCTGTTTTGATGCCTGCATCTCCAGCCCCCTCAACAGAGCGATGGAAACGGCGAAAATCATCCTGCGCGAGAGCGGAAATGAGATTCCGATCACGACAGACGACCGTATCATTGAGATCAACTTCGGGGACATCGAAGGGAAAAAGATCACCGAAATGGGAGAAAAAGGCTACCGGTTCTTTATGGATCCACTGCACTTTGCCGGATTTCCGAACGGCGAAACGATCCGGGACCTCTGCGTCAGGACCCAGGAATTCCTGAACGAACTGATCGACGGAGACGATGGAAAAACAGTTCTGGTCAGTACGCACGGCGTTGCCATGAGAGCCATGGTCCATGGCCTGTCGGACGAACCGGAAAACTTCTGGTACGGCCATGCACCCTACAACTGCTCTTTTACGATCGTGCAAGCGGAAGGCGGCAAGGCACGCATCACCGACGTGGATAAAGTGTATTATGATCCGGCTCTGATCATGGATCATTTCAAATCATGAGCTTTCCCGGCGACTCGGAGAAGCGAACGAAACCGTCCTGTGAGGACGAAATCGAAAGGAGAAAAACAACATGAGAAGGTTTGCGCGTTTCCTCTGCGTCTGCCTGATTCTGGCACTGGGTCTCATTCCCACGCAGACGAAGGCCAAGGCGGAGACCCCTGCCTGGGTGACAGCCTATGAGCAGGTCCTGGACGGCTGGAAGGCCCAGATCCCTGCGACTCGGGCAGAGCATGGCGTTGACCCGGAGCTCAGTTATCTGATCTACGATATCGACAAGGACTTCATCCCGGAGATGCTTGTCAAATTCGGCACCTGTGAAGCCGACTTCCACGGCGCACTCTACTCCTTCCGGAACGGGCAGGCTGTTGCGGTCAGCGACGAGCTCGGCCTCGGCCACAGCTCGTTTTACAGCGACCCCGGCGAAAACGGCATCATCCAGATGTACGGGCATATGGGCTACGCCGGCGCGGCGCGCCTTTCGCTCGTGGGCGGGAGCATCGTGTCGGAGACACTGTACGAGGACGACCTGAACGCCCGCCTGGAAGAGGACCCGGACGCCGATTACGTCTATCCGGGCGATGTGATCCCCGGCTCGGTCTATCTGACGCTGTGCCACGGGGACCTGACGCTGCCCATGACGCACTATGTGGAGGTCAACCGCTGTCTCGAGGGGACCCTGCCGGCGACAGCGGAAGCGCGGTATCCGAATCAGGACGCCGCCTTCTTTGAAACCCTGATGAGCGGCAACGGCGAGGTCTACGCTGTGACGGCGGACGGCTTTGCGCACAGCCCGGGCTGGCTCGGCTTTCAGGAGTTGCTCCGCAAAGACGTGATGGCCGACTGGATGCAGGGCGATCTCAGCGTCCTCTCCGCCACCCCGGCTGACCTTAACGGCGACGGCCAGCTCGAATGTTTCCTCGCGGTGAGCGATGGCGGCAGCGAGCGCCGCATCATCCTCGGCGAGCAGGACGGTGTCGTCTATGCCTATCTGATGAACTATACCGACGGCTACACCCTCGACGCGAACGGGGACATTGTCTGCAATTCTCCGTACTATTCCTACCGCTACCGCCTGATCTTCGACGGGGCGCAGGCCTTCCTGCTCAACCTGCCGGATCCGCCGGCCGCCGCGGCCTGAACTCTGCCAAATCGGGGAAATCATCATGGGAAAGTGGAAAAAAGCGATTGCGCTGATGCTGCTCCTCACGCTGCTCGTCGGCCTGCCCGGCTGTGCCTCCCTGCAGAGCGGGATTCATGACCTGCACGGCAGCATCATCGGCAACGAATACATCATTGACGTCTTCGACAACACGGGGATCCGCACCCTGAAGACGCACGGGAAAAAGATCGACATTGACAACAACATCGTGGAGGAGAGGACCTATTCCTCCACGTCTGATGAGTGGCTCACGACAAAGACCCTGAGCTCCGTGATCACCATCACCATCGACGGCAAGCAGCTGATCTCCTGCGGGGACACCTGCATCTTCTATGACAAACGACTCGTTCCGGAGTATGAGTTCTACCTGGACAGCATCGACAGCGACTCGTCCGGGATTCTGGATTCGACCCTGATCAGCGGTATGGTCAACAGCGTCAAGAACAAATTCGGGAAACCGATGGTAGTCGTCATCAAGTCGCAGATGGGGGCGCCAATCTACGCCTTTTCCGGGAACAGGGTCTACTGGGAGGTTCAGGAAGACCTGCCGCGTTTCACCAAACTGATGATCGACGGCATGGCCCTCTATATCCACCGGGCAAACTTCCAGATCATCGACAAGGCCCTGCTGGACTGATCGCGCGGTCATCCAATCGGCACTTTGCACTGTAGGAGGAAACCCATGAAAACAGGCATTACCGCTTCCGGCGTCAGACAGATCCTCGGCGATCTTCTGCTTGTGCTGTTTATTCTGCTCACTGTGGACGTCGTTGTCGTCATGCTCCACAAAATCAATACCGTTGTCCTGAAAACGGACTATCAGAAAGTATTCCGCTACCAACTCATCCTGTGCGCGGTTCTTCTGCTCTTCGCGCTGGACGTCCGCTTCAATCTCTTCACCAGGTCGCAGTTCATCGCCTTGCGTGTGATCGGCTGGGTTCTGCGGGCTGCCGTCGTTCTTTTCAGCGCGGTGATCCTCTTCTTCTGCGGCAAAGCGATCGAAGGCAGTATGATCCGCGACGCAGGCGAGGCGGACTATGCCATTGTGCTCGGTCTTGCGCTGGAAAATGGACAACCGGCGCCCGACCTCCTGCGAAGACTGGATACCGCGGAAGCGTACCTGAAGGAATACCCGAAAGCGCGGCTGATTCTGACCGGCGGCAACGCGGACGCTTCAGGCCGTACGGAAGCCGATGTCATGCGGAACCTTCTGCTGGAGCGGGGCGTGCCGGAGGACAGGCTGATTCTTGAGGACCAGGCACGCTCCACGCGGGAAAACTTTGCCAATATCGCAAAAATGATCCCCGTCGAGGAACCCGTCGTCATGATCAGCAGCAACTACCATATGTACCGCGCGGTCCGAAACGCGGAAAAAGAGGGATTCTCCCAGGTGATGCGACTTCCGGCCCGCTCCGGCCTTCTGGCCTATGGCGCGAACATGCTCTCGGAAGTTATCCTGGACATAGACGACCTCACGAAAGCGTGATACCGGGAACCCGACCATGCGGGATCGAAAGGAGTGGAAGCTCGGATGAGAGTCAAAACGCAAAAACGTCTGTTCTGCTGCCTGCTTGCGGCTTTGCTTGCGCTGTGCGCTGCTCCTCTGCGGCTGTCGGCTGCGGCACAGGGCGACACAGCGGTCTTCTCCACCTTCGAAGAGCTCCGCGGGCTCTGCGCTGAGGCTGCGGCGTCTTCCGGCGGCAATTTGACCAGTGAGGAGGCGGATCTCGAGATCTCCGAAGACCTGGAGATTCCCGCCGGCGTGTCCGTTACCTTCCGGAGGTTTACGATCCCCGAAGGCGTCACGCTTACTATCCCGCAGGGCGCCGAGCTGATGGCTTGCGGCTTCACCGTGCAGGGCAGGCTCGTCAACAGGGGCACCGTGTTCCAGGGGGACCTCTCCGGGAACGGGGAGGTACCGGCCATGGAAATCTATGCGCTGATCCCGGGGCATGTTGAAAACAAAGGGGACATGACCCTGACTGACGTCTACGGGACGCGTAATGTCTCCTGGTATGGCAGCCGCTACACCCGCATCGAGACGGACCTCTATGACGTGCGCCTGAAACAGGATGCGGAAAACCCGGAACCTGCTGCTTCGCAAGCGCCGCAGCCGTCCGCTGCGCCGGCGCCGGAAGCCTCGCCGAAATTGGCGCTTCCCGACGGGTGGAGAGAGAAGGCAATGGAGATCTTTGAGCAGCTGGAAGTGATCGTGCCGAGACTCGCGTATCTCTTTATGCTTCTGCTGGTCGGGCGGGTTCTGCTTGCGGTGGTGACCGCGAAGCGGGAGGAAAAGGCACATCGGCATGACGTTCCCACCACGCCTCAGGACCACTTTCAGCGGGACAGAAGCACCCGAATTGCCCAGCTGGACGACTGGCTGAAGAGCGGGCTGATCGACCGCAAGGAGTACAACGAGCTGAAGAAGCGCTATAAAGAGGAATGAACGTGGAAGCTTGGTCCGCCCCGGCGGCGCGTTCCCGACAGAAGACAGTAAAGAACAGCAGGCATGGTCCGGTACCATGCCTGCTGTTCTTCTGTTTTACGGTTCAGAATAATCCTGTCCGACAGACGCCGTCAGTCCTGAACAAAATGGATAAACGCCAGGGTTTCGTCCATGGTTTTCAGCTTTACGGTATACATATACCGTCCCATCGTCGCCCAGCTGACCTCCGGCATCTCTTCCTGCATCACCATGTCCGCGCCGTAGCGTGCCATGATCTCCTCATGCGTGTGGAGATAGCGGTTTCCGTCCTTGCGGCTGGCATAAGCGCAGTAGTACTGGTCTTCCGACTCAGGCAGCCGCCGCTCGTCATAGCACACCATATCGGCGTAGATCTGATAGACGTCCGTGGAATGGGCGTAGTTCATCATATCCGGGGTGTAGCCTCCGGGGGGACGCATGTTGACCTCCAGTCCCACGTAATCTCCCACGTCGCCAAGACCCTCGTGGGCCTCCGTCAGGCGGAAAAACTCCAGATGGACGAATCGCCGGCCCACATCGAAGGCCTTGACTGTTCTGCAGCCCAGATCTTTCAGTGCTTCCGCCACTTCCGGACAGGTATAGTAGTTCAGGTCCAGATTCTCGTTGACAACGTCCATGACCGACTGGAACACATTCATGTTCTCGAACAGCGGCTCGCAGTTGGCATCAAAGATTCCGTCATACGAGACGATGTCGCCCTGAATGAACTCTTCCATCACATAGGGGACCGGGGGCAGGTTGGCGTAGAAAGCGTCGAAATCGGCGTCGTTTTTCAGCTTCCAGGTATCGTGCGCACCGACACCGATGTTCGGCTTCACGATCACGGGGTAGCCTACGAGCGCGATAAACTTGCGTCCTGCTTTCGGGGTCGAGACGAAGTGCTGGCGCGCGGTGGGAATGCCGCCTTTGAAGTACAGCTTCTTCATCAGGGACTTCTCCTTGATAAAGCCGATACGGTCAGCCTGGATGCCGGTCGTCACGTTGAAGTCCGTGCGCAGCCGGGCGTCCTGCTCGAGCCAGTACTCGTTCAGCGACTCGATCCAGTCGATCTTGCCGTATTTGAACACAAAGAATCCCACGGCGCGCAAAACCTGGTCGTAGTCCTCAAGGCTGCCGACCTTGTAGTACTCGGTCAGTGAGGTCTTCAACTCTGGCTCCAGGCTGTCGTACGCCGCGTCGCCGATGCCCAGTACGTTGACGCCGTTCTGGCGCAGGCGGTCGCAGAACTGCCAGTAGGTGCGGGGGAAGTTCGGAGAGATAAAAACGAAATTCATTTCTTCACATCCTTTGTCATTGCTCGTCCAGCATATAGGGCAGGAAATAGCGCATCTGCTTATACCACCAGGGCCAGTCGTGGTTCACGTCATAGCCCCAGAAATCGCACCAGGCGTTGATCCCCTTCTCGTGGAAGACGCTTTCGAGATGCCTGAGGGTCCGCATGCTGTCTTCTTCCCACGCACCCTGGCCGCAGCACAGGATCATCTTGCGCTCGTTGTACAGGCTGATATACGGGTGGTCCGCCGGCATCTGCGGGAGAAAACGTTCCGGGGAGCTTTCATACAGTGTGGCGTTCATCCAGCCGTCGAAGAAAAAGTCCGTGTCGTACACGCCGGAGAGCGCGATCACGCCGCGAAACAGGTCCGGGCGGCGCAGGAAACAGATCACCGAATGGTTTGCGCCCATGCTGAAACCGGTGACGGCGGGCGGCTGGTCGTTGCGTTCGCGCAGGAAGGGAATGACTTCATCGACGATATAGTGGAAATACTGCTCCTGACGGGCGGCACGCCACTCGTTGTCGCCCCCTCTCAGCGACCAGCTCTCCACGTCCACGCTGTCCACCGTGAACAGCTGAATCCTTCCTTCCTCGATAAAATCAGCCAGATGGTCGATCATCCCGAAATCCTCATAATTGTTTGCCGTGGAATTCTGGGTTGGGAAGCACAGGATCGGCATGCCACCGTGTCCGTAGATGATGATCTTCATCTCCTTGTCCAGAATCCAGCTGTAATGACCAAACTCTTCTCTGTACATAACAGTTCCTCTTTCTTCCAACGAAAAATATGCCAGGATCATATATGAAATCATCATATTTGTCAAGAAAAACAGCGGAACGCGGCTCTGTTTCCTTACGCAGTTTTTCTCTGAAAGTTGATGCTCTTGTAGACTCCCATTCTGTTATTCTGTTTATTTGGAATCCCGATGGCGCAGCCGTTCTGACGTGTTACGCAGTTTTGCCCTGAAAATTGATGCTTTTATAGACTCCTATCCTGATATTCTAACTTATTTAACCTGTCTCAATTCCGAGTCCGCAGTGCTTTCAAAAAGAACGGATTTCAGGATCGAAGACATCGCGTCGTCTCCTCAGAGAAGAATTGCGCAGAGATGGGGAATGTGGTAAAATCTCAGTGACGGACTCTGCGGATGTCTGTCAGGGAACTAAACAGGAGGATTTTAACATGAGAAAGAGGATTCTTGCGGGCGCCGTTTCCCTTGCACTGGCCCTGTCATTCCTGGCGCCCTGCGCCTTTGCTGCGGCGGAACCGGAATACGTGCTGGAGTGGAAAACCGTACCCATGCGGATCCAGACGACGGCACAGGAGGAGATCCGGGATGCGGCGGACATCAATCTGGACGGGGAGTTTGACCCGGACGACCAGCTTCCCGATGACATCAACAGATACGGCCTGATTCGGGAGATCGGAGGCCCGCTGCAGGAGAGACGGCGGACGGTCTGAAGCCCCGCTCATCAAAATCGGGAATTATGGAGGGTAACGCGGTATGAAGATCGCATGGTTCTGCATTCCGGCGCATGGACACACCAATCCGACGCTCGGGCTCGTCAGAACTCTGACCGAAGCCGGGCATCAGGTCTGGTATTTTTCCTTTGAGGAATTCAGGGAAAAGATCGAAAAGGCCGGCGCGACGTTCATCGCCTGCGACGGGTACGATTTTGAGATGGAAGACAAGGAGAATGCGGACCGCGTCGGCAAGGACAAGGTTTTCGCGACGGAACTTCTCGTCTCGTCGACACTGGCGCTGGATGAGATGAGCACGCGTATGATCCGGGAGATCAGGCCGGATGTCATCGTCTCGGATTCTGTCGCGTTCTGGGGCAAGCTTGCGGCCATGAAGCATCAGCTGCCCTATGTATGCTCGACCACGACATTCGCCTTCAACAAGTATTCCGCAAAGTACATGCAGGAGAGCGCCTGGGATATCGCCAGGATGCTGCTTGCACTGCCCCGCATCAATAAACAGCTGAAGCGCCTTCGTGAGAAGGGCTATCCGGTCAAAAGCCTGCTCGACATCGTGCAAAACGACAACGACACAAACACCATTGTGTATACCTCGAAGTATTTCCAGCCTTGTTCCGACACCTTTTCTGACCGGTTTCACTTCATCGGGCCGTCCATCCGCCCGGTCACCGAACCGGTCGAAAAGACGGCGGACAAGACGGTCTATATCTCGATGGGAACGGTCAACCAGAACCGGCAGTTCTACCGCAACTGCATCTGCGTGCTTGCCAGAACCGGCTGGCAGGTGATCCTTTCCATGGGCACGAATCCCGATCATTTTGATGATCTGCCGGAGAACATCCAGGTCTATGAGTCGGTCGATCAGATGGCGGTCCTGTCCATTGCCGACGCATTTATTACGCACTGTGGCATGAATTCCGCCTCAGAGGGGCTGTACTTCGGCGTGCCGCTGGTGCTTTTTCCGCAGACGCCGGAGCAGGATGCCGTGGCAAAGCGGACCGAAGAACTTGGCGCCGGAGTCCGGCTGAAATCAATCTCCGAGGAAGATGTCCTGGATGCGCTGGCAAAGGTGATCAGCGAACCGCAGTACAGGGAAAGCGCCCTTCGCGTGTCGGAAAGCTTCAAAGCATGCGGCGGCGCATCGGAAGCAAAATCGTTCCTGGAACAGCTCGCGGGCAAGGCGTGAATTCGTTATTTTCAGCCTTTTGACAGAATTCCTTGTACTCTGTTTCAGGTTATGTTATAGTGAGACCGGACCCCAAAAATAAAGGAAAGGAACGATGTATCATGGGCAACATTACCCGCAGAGATTTCCTGAAGGGCACCGCGGCTACCGCTGTCGCACTGGGTCTGACCGGAATCGCCCCCGCATTTGCTGAGGAGGCTAAAGAAGAGAAGGAAGTCCTTGTTCCCGATTCCACCGTTGACTGCGATGCTGTCGTCGTCGGTGCAGGTGCTGCCGGCCTGATGGCCGCAATGGAGCTGGCGGCTGCCGGCAAGAAGACCTATCTGCTTGAAAAGGGCCTGTCTCCCGCTGTCTCCAACGGATCCCAGGCAGGCGGCCCCGCTCTGGCCGAGACCCGTGTTCAGGCTGCCGAGGACGCGACCGTCAGCGTCGAGACCCTTTATGAGTGCGAGTACGGCTTCAGCCGCGGCACCGTCAACGGCGCTCTTCTCAAGAAATGCACTGAGGTCGGCGATCGCGTGGTTGGCAACTTCATGGACAACGGCGTCAACATGGGCCTGCGCATTGACTCCTACGGCATGGGCTTCCGCGCCCGCCACAATTTCGCGAATCTTGAGGGAACCCAGCTGAGAGGCATGGACCGCTTTGGACCGCTGCTGGACAAGTTTGCAGCCGACGGCGGCGTGCTCGAGTGCTTCAGCGAAGCAGTGCAGCTGGTCAAGGACGGCGACGCTGTCACAGGTGTACTTGTCAAAAACACCAGCAGCAAGACCGTCATCCAGTACAACTGCAAAGCGGTTCTGATCGCCACCGGCGGTTATGCCGGCAATGACGAGCGCCTGCGCCAGATTTTTGGCGACCTCAGCGTCTGGCCGCTCTGCAACACGCTGTCCACCGGTCAGGGCTTTGATATGGTGCTTGAGGCCGGCGGTATAGCCGACCGCAACTGGGCACTGTGCTGCAACGAGTTCGGCGGCGCCAACCACAAGATCCCCGACATCATGGGCGGTGCCATGCGCAGCGCCAGCCCGGCTCTTGAGCCCGCACTCTACGGCGGCCTGATCGTCAACCGGAACGGCGACCGTTTCATGAATGAGCAGTATCTCAGCGACCGTCCTCTCGCCCTCGGCGGTGAAATGGCCCTGCGTGAAGGCCTGTACTATGCGGTTCTCGACCAGGAGATGATGGATGCTGTCAGCACCGTCGGTATCCGCGGTTACTACGGCGATCCGGAGGAGTGGTATGTCGGAAGCCATGGCAGCGTCTTCTTCAAGGGCGGTGCAAATGTCGTCCGCGACGATCTTCCCGGATCGGTCGATGCCGCTGTCGAGCAGGGCTGGGCCGCGAAGGGCACGCTCGCCGAGTGCGCTGCCGTGTTCGGCATGGCCAACCTGGAAAAGACTGTTGAGGAGTACAACGCCCTGTGCGAAGCCGGCGAGGACACCCAGTATTACAAGGCTCCCTATCTCCTGCACAAGCTCGGTGGCGATACCTTCTACGTCTTTGAGTACGAGCCCTCCATCTGGTCCACCTTCGGCGGCGTCAAGACCGACGACTACTGCCGCGCTCTGGCCAAGGATCAGAGCGTCATCCCGGGTCTGTATGTCGCAGGCGTCGACAACGGTTCCCTCTACTGCAGCCCCTACTATGAGAACGAGGGTGCCTCCCTTGGCATTGCCTATACCAGCGGCATTGTCGCAGCGGACTGCATGCTCGAGTATCTGAACAGCTGATTCCATTTCGCTTTCCCTGCGAGCCACACCTGTCACGGGTGTGGCTCTTTTTCTGTGGTCCGGATCTTCCGGCATCACGAAGATCTCCGGGACCACGCGGAAGTCGGTGCAGACGGGATGCTCACCCCCTGATTGGCACGGAAAAGGAGCCTCCCACCATCGGGCGACTCCTCGTTTCCAAATCTTTCGATGCGTCTATTATAGCATGGAATCCATTGCTTGTCTTCCCAACTTTACTGCAATTTTTTGGACTTTTTATTGCAGATTGTTGGTACTTTTATTATTCTAATTTTATCCATGCCGGATTCCGTGCCTCAGAACCGGATCTTCCGGCGGCCCCGGTGGCTGGTTTCGGCAGCAGTTGGGCAGCCGCTGTGGTGCGTCTGAGCAGCGCTTGGAACATGCTTCTTTCTTTTTGATCTTCTCTATCTTCTCTATTTTCTTTTTCTTCTTTTTTTTCTGTCTTCCATTCCGTCTCTTTCATCTCTATCTTCTCTAAGAAGAGAATGCTTTGCTTTTGTTTACATCCTATGCTCTTCTCTTTTGCGCACCCTATGGTGTCACGTTTATCATCCTGAATGGTTCCTTTTTTCTCCCGGAGAGAATCTTTTCCGCTTCGTCTCCGACATGGCTGCCCTTTCTACCGTTCACCGGGGAAGAAAGGCAGGCAGAAACACTGCTGCGAACGAGAAACCGTAAAAAAGAACCGCGGTAAGATAAGAAAGAGGAGCACAAAGCTCCTCTCTTCTTATTTCTTGAATCTATCTCCCGTGTTCAGGTAGATGAGTCCTGTGATCAAGGCAGCCGCAAACAATGCCTGCCCAATCCAGATCAGCGACCTGATGTGCAACACCTGACTCAAGGCTGATACAAGAAAGCATCCTGCAAGAACAAACATGAAAACGGACATCGCTTTCAGAAGCTTTTTCTCATCCGTTTTTGCCTTTTCTTCACGGGAGGCTGTATTGTATCCGGCAATCAGATTTGCGCCTTTCCCTGAGGCAAAGAGAATCCCCAGCACAGCAAATAAAGCAGTGATAACAAGGAAAACGGCAAGTAACATATTACTACCTCTACAAACCGGAATTTCTCATTCGAAGCATTTTTCGAGAATGTGCGCAAAGAAGATCCGTTTTGGCCGGAAAGACAGAATATGGTCCCAATCTCTTTTTAGTGGCACATTATCTTCATATGCCTCCAGATACTCGTACGGTTCAAGATCTCCGACAAAGCAGTCGCCATCGTCCAGTATCAGAGAAATGCTGTCTTCACTGTGGCTTGGAGTATGGATGATTTCACCGAAGATCCCCATTTTTTCAAGAAAACTTCTGCTTTCTTCACAGCTGATCACTGTCGCAGATGTTTCGTTGATGGGCAGATACGGCAGCTTGTCTTTTTCAAAGACAGAATCCGAAAAGTGCACATAGGCTTTCTGAACATCCATCAACAGCAACTTTGCGCCCTGATTCATCAGCTCGCTGATCAGCCCCATATGATCAGGGTGATAATGTGTGGCTAAGACATAGCTTACAGCCTTTATCCTGATCCCGTTGTTTTTCAGGGCTTTGTAAAATGCATGCAGGGTTCCCGCATAGTCGGTATCGAGCAGCAATCCGCATTGATTGCCGGAAATATGAAAGGTATTGGTGTTGCCATACTTCAGCTTGATCATAATTTCTATCTGTGAATGTCGTATACAAAGATCTCATGGATCTCTGAGTCATAGCCTTCATAGAAGCCTTTCGGCATGCCTTTCACAATAACGGCGCCTCTGTTGTAGCTGATCAGCATCTGCATGTTCTCTTTATTGAAAGAAATGCCTTCAATCTCTCCCTGACGGGTGACGTCATCCAGCGTTTTTTCCGTGGTCACAGGGAATTCATCAGATTCCGGATCAACCCTGCATGTATATACATGATCCGGCTCATCATCCGCCGACCCGTCATCTGCCGTGATATAGATCCGGCCGTCATCATATGCGATGCCCTGGATCAGCTGAGGAGGGTCTTTCAGATAGGCTTTTCCGAGATACACGCCGCTTTCGAGATCATATCGGTACAAAAAGCTCCCGCTCTCGTCCTCTGCCCACGAGCACATCCAGATCCATCCGTGGTCAGGATCAACGGCGATTCCCGAGACTTCCGTCTGTCCGCTTTCCGGATCAAACAGGGTTGTCCTTACAAGTTCCAATGTCTCCGCGTCATAGACTGCCATCTGGATATTCGAGGCGGCTCCGTCCATAAAGTATTCAACGCCTGCGTGGATTTCTCCATGATAGACATCAATATCGCCGATATGGTTTACTTCAGTGTCAAAGCTTCCGAACGGCTCGGTTTGTGCCCGGATCAGATTCCATTCCGCGTCATAAACGGAAAGGGAAGTGCTGCCGCTCACATAATACAGGCCGTTCTCCCACGCGATACCCTGTCTTCCGTCCACCTCATGAGAAGAATCAAGGATATAGGAAAACAAATCCGCTGTATCTTCGGCAGCCGCTTCTGTTTCCCATACATCCATGCCGATCGTCAAGATCATCCATGCCGCAGCCATGAAAAGTATCCTGATGCGTTTTCCCATCTTCCCTTGTTTCTGAATTCCTGCTGTTCTTCTGCCAGTTACGACCTGTTCCATTGCTGCCACCGCCTTGATTTTTCGTCTTATGGACGGGCAAATCTACAATAAATTATAACACAGCTGTGCTTTCTTTGCCAGTACCCCACATATGGAACGATTCTCAAGCATCACAATCCGAAAAATTCTTCCAGGGAAGTGGTGTTGACAAAATAGTCAACAGAAAAATAAGCGGATACGCAGTTTTCTCTGAAAATTGATGCTTTTATAGATTCCTGACCTGTTATATTGATATTGTCAGAGAGATAAGTGCGAGAGCTTTTTTCATACCTCCTTTTCATATCCCCGCCCGATCAGGGCGGGGTCCTCCTTTTTCCGGGGATCAGAACAGACAGCCGCTCCGGAGGCACTGACAGCAGAAAACGAACGCCTCGTTCCCAAAGGAATGAGACGCTCGCTTTATCCAGCCTGAAAACCCGGAATCTATCGCATGCAAAGTTCCGAATCATCCGGCAGAGGCTTCAGGGGTGCCGACGGAAGCGACTGATACCAATACGCCACACTGGTATAATCGTCATATCTCGGGCCTGTCCATCCCATGTTGTCAATCGTCATACGAAATGACCGGTCGAAATGAATGGGATCGGGAACATGAAACCGATACAGCAAAAACCTCTGCTGGCTGTTGTATTGCTCCCGATTGTTTCCTAAAATCGCATACAGACCGCTGTAATGACCGCTGAAGGTCTGGTATTGTTTTATGCATATATCATTTCCGAAGCCATAGGAGCCTGTAAAATAGTCTTCTGTCCCCGTATAGTGGATCGATGGATAGAGATCGTCATCCAGATACATTCTCGCTTCGCCCTCGACCCAGCAGGTATTGTTTCCGTTCATACCGGCTGCGAGCGTAACGCCGAGGAACTGCCCCTTTCCCTGGATTCCGTCAATAATGGTATAGCTTCTGCCTTTCTGTACGGGATGCTCCTGCCGGTATGACGCATGAAAGTATGCGATATGATCGGGCATTTCCTTACGGCAGCCGGTGATGATATAGTACAGGTCTTCTTCCCTAGAGCCCCGGTTTTCCATCGTAATCCGACAGCTTTTCCGGAAGGGCATCTCAAAGAAACAGTTGTATCCCCGCCCGGGTGCCACCAGCATCACGGCAGAGCTTAAAACAGGGTAACGGCCGTCCCGGTCTGTGAAATTCTCATCATATGCGCAGCCAAAAAACGCTGACAGCGGTGCTTCCACCGACGGATGAGGCTGATCATCCCAGTAAATCCTGAGGATAAAACTGTGGCCTACATAACCGGTAAACCACATGTTCTGGATCATGCCGGAACCGGCGATTTTTGCCAATTCCACGATTTCACCGGGTTTGATCTTTACAGTCGGCGAGAGCTTTGTACAGTCTCTTCCGCGGGAACCCCCGCCTCGTTCTCCGGTAGGATTCTCCGCAGAGAAGGCAAAGGTCTGCTCATCGGTAAGAAAAACATAAGGTTTCATCTACTGCATCCTTCCTCACTGAAATCCCGATTTGCCATCCTGCGCGGACGGCTCACCACCTGCTGTTCATCATACCTGTCACCCCGGGCATTTTCAAGATACATTTGCAAATAAATGATTTCTGCCTGTTTCATATTACGCTGTTCTTGTACAAATACATTCTGTTTGTTATAATAATTTCATAAGGGACCTGAAAAGACAGGAGAAGAGGATCATGAAAACAGGGGAGGGTCATTCTATGAAAAGGACAGTCAGGAACCTGATAACATTGGCTATGCTGCTGGCGGTTGCCGTGTTCATATCTCCATTCACAGGGCCGGCAAATGCGGCTGAATCCGTCACAAAGAGCGTCGATCTCAGGAGTGCGGACGGTGAAAAGGATGAGGCTCCGGAAAAGGATGCCGCGACAGAACCGCTTTCTCCATACAATGCTTTCATCGATGATTATGAATCCTTCGAAGTCACTTCAACCAACCTGAAAGATGGGATCTGGGATGATATCATCTCCAACACAGCCAAGGGCCTGAATCATTCTCCTCAGCTCGAATGGAATGAAGTTGACGATGCCGGCCTTTATGTCATTATCATGGATGATCCGGATGCCATGGACTGGATGCACTGGAAGTCGGATCATGTGACAGAAAACAGCCTCGAGGAAGGCTGGGCTCCCTCATCGGATTATATAGGACCGTATCCGCCAAAGGGTTCGACGCATACCTATGAAATCTATGTTGTCGCTCTGAAGGCGCCGGTTGAAAGAGTTAAAGGCGCCTTCAACGGACAGAACCCTAAATTTGAGAAAAACTTTCAGGCGCTCGACATCGATGCCGACGGAAACAGCGGAAACATCATCGCTGTCGGCAGAATATCCGGGACATTTACAAATTAAAATTGCATTGACGATCTGTAATGCCGGAGATTTTTATGTCCGTTAAGCAGGAATAGAGATTTCCGCTCCTGTTTGATCAGCTTTGCGAACGGAGCCCGAGAAGAGTTTTGAGAAGGTTTTGAAAAG
>JAEEGL015371710.1_pt1 | contig 22496 bp, 16 predicted proteins | sample 9134231 | NCBI WGS metagenome assembly JAEEGL01 (sample SAMN16246548, study PRJNA631951) | gut metagenome | biome: gut microbiome; feature: rumen; material: fiber-attached | host: Bos | place: Iran: Karaj | collected 2018-10
CCTATAGGACTCAAACGGATGAAATTTCGAGATATTTTCGGCGCGGAGGAAGCAGGAATACGCTGGTATTCCAATGACGACAAACCGAAAAGAGCCGAAATAGCGCCGTTTGAGCGGGTTCGGATAACTCTTGTTACCCTACAGTGAAGAGAATTGAAAAGGGTTGTTCCGATCGGCGTCAGCCGTTCGGAACAACCCTGTTTTTCAAAATTTCAGATGTCAGACGATCCGATTATAAGACGCGGTTTTTACGGCGAATTATGATCACGGAGCAGGCCGCGCTTGCAATAAGCGCTGCGCCGGCAACCGCGAACCAGACGTAGGACTCACCTGTGGGAGGCGGAGTTACGATAGCAACGTTTACGGTATCGGTATATACGGTGCCGTTGAAGGTTACCGTCGCGGTGTAAACGATCTGGTTGTTTTCCTTGTCTTCCTCGGAGGTGATTGTCGCGGTCAGCGTTTCTTCTTCACCGCACTTGGTGCACTTGAAGGTCGCTGTAGCGGATGAGTAATCATCAGCCCATTCCCAAACGGGTTCGTCATAGGCGTGCTCGCACGGAGGAATATCCTCTGTTACGATGTCTGTGTAAGTCGTGCCCTCGAACGTGACTTCCGCGGTGTGGATGATCTTGCCGTTTTCGGTGTCTTCCTCGGTCGTAACGGTCGCATCAAGCGTTACTGTTTCGCCGCATTTGGTGCAGGTGAACGTCGCTTTTGCGGTAGTGTAGTCTTCCGACCATTCCCAGGTGGGTTCGCCGTATGTATGTTCACACGGAGGAATGTCCTTGGATTTGGTGTCGGTGTATTCCGTTTCCTGGAAGGTGACCTTTGCGGTGTAGATTATCTTGCCGTTTTCGGTGTCTTCTTCGGAGGTCACGGTCGCATCAAGCGTTACGGTGTCATTGCAGTTCGTGCAGACGAAGGTCGCCTTTGCGGAGGAGTAGTCTTCCGACCATTCCCACGTGGGATCGCCGTAGGTGTGCTGGCAGGGAGCCTGAACTTCATAGAGGTCAACGTCCTTTTCGGGCATCTCGGTGACGAGCGTCCTTTCGTCGTACCAGCCGTCAGCGCCGTGTCCCTGAAGCTCTGCAGCATCGTTCAGGAAGGAGAGATCAAAGCCGGCGGGCATGAACGTGATGTAAAGAAGCTGATCGTTGGCGTCAAAGTATCTGACGCGGTAGAAGTTCGCAATGTTCAGAGTCGTGGTCTGATCAATGATGTGCATATCCTTGCTGATCAGATCAGCCCATTCTTCGGGCAGCTTGTCGCCGACGTTGAATCTGTCGGCGATCTTGTTTACGAGATCCTCAAAAGAGAATTCCTCGTGGATCGTGTACGTGAATACGCCGTTGCCCTGATAGTTGTCGGCGATCGTGGTGAACGCTTCAACCGTGTCGGACTTGGGAGCGAGCTTTGCAAGAGCCTTGAGTATCTTCGTCAGAAGATCTCTGAAGGATTCGATCTGAGCGGCTCTTTCTTCACTTACGATGCTTCCGAAAGCTACCAGCTCGTCTATCTCTTCATTCGTGATGAAGTCCATAAGATCCGTGCCGCTGAGCGTGTAAACGCCGAGAAGCTCGAACTTGCGCTCTTTGGTGAATTTGTCGGAGTTAAGCGCATCTGCGTAGAACTGTGCGAAAACTTCGTTGAAGGTCACCGTCGCGTTTACCGTACCGCTGTCCTCGACAACGTAGGTGATCTCATCGGCGAATCTCTGCGCGTTCTCGTTGATGTAGGTGCAGTCGCCTGTGATTATGACCTTGAAACCGAATTCAAGATTGACGTTCGGACCGGTAGAGGAGAACGCCAGATCAAGAAGCGCGTCGCCGTCCTTGAGCTCGGTGGCTTTCTGAACGTCGGGCAGAGACTTGAGAACTACGGTCTGGATCGCGTTGTGGTCAAATTCCCAAACGGGATCGCCCTTGAAGATCTCGGTGCCGTTGCAGGTCATAACGTCTACTTCGTTGAGAAGAGTCTGAACGAAGAAGTTGCGTACGTCCTTCTTAAGCTTCGGGCCGCCCGCGTTTCTGATGTTGTCGGCAACCTCAGCCTGGGTCGCCTCGCCGCCGGTGGGAGATACCCAGTATTCCGGGGGGAGATATTTATCAAGTATTTCGCCCTTTTCGTTGAAAAGTCTCAGCATTTCGGAATGCATAAGGACTTCTTTCTCTGCAAGCAGGCAGAGGAAGTCAACGACGGACTCTTTCGTGCGGGTCTGATAAATGTTATACAGTTCGGTGGGGAGAAGCTTCAGAAGGGCGTCCTTCGTGAATTCCCTCTTCTGTATTATCTCGCTGAGCCTTGCGGCTTCAACTTTGACGATAACAGTACCGTTGTCGTATGATAAGTCGGTGTACTCGCCGTCGGATACCACTTTCTCTTCCGCGAAGGACGCGACTGAGAACAGTCCGGCAGACAGGACCGCAACTAACAGTACGGCAACAAGTTTTACAAACGTGTTGTTTTTCATAGTTAATACCTACCTTTTTTAAGTTGGTTCCACATGATATAAATAGCCCATAGGAATTGGTTGTACTATTATAACACAGTTTTTCTTTTTTTGCAATAGGTTTTATAAATTTTTTTTAAAAAAATCAAGTTTTTTTTCGTCTTTTACGGACAAGAACGACTATCAGCACCACCGGGCATGCCGCAAGAAGCAAAACAAGGAGTATTTTCGGCAGAACTCTTGTGAAAAATCCGGTCTGCGGGGTCGTTTTGTACTCGTCGCCGCCCTCACGCGCGCCCGCTTTGAACAACGGACGGTATTCCGCGTCGGCGGTTGCGGGCATTACCTCGGGCTCCCAGCCCGAAAATGCGTAAACCGTATTCTCGTCGCCCTCCTTTTTCGGATCGTCGGGCAGCTTCGGCATCTCTCCGTACGCGCAAAGCTGTCTCGATATCTCGCCGCCCTGTTCGTCGCGGAAAACTATAACGTATCCCGTTTTCTCAAAGACCGCCGTCACGGTGACGTCGCCGTCCGGCATAACGAAGGTCTTTTTCTCAAGGACGGTTTTTTCTCCGTTTACCGTGATATACAGCTCCGACAGGGAAGCGCCGTAGTCGGGCTGTACGGTGATGACGACGGTTTTGCCCTTTTCCGCAGTCTTCGGCTCGGTTTTCAGATATCCCGCGCCGATACTCTCCGTCTGTATCGCGTAGCTGAAGGCGACGGTGTAAACGTCGTTTCCTGAAACGTGCAGAAGCAGCGCTCCGTCTTTGATCCCGGGCGAAAGCTCATTGAGACCGTCCGCGCTCTTCTTGTAAACGTGCGCGGCGGCAGTATCCTTTCCTTCAAAACCGACGGGTACGGTGAGGTCCACGGAGGGCGTTTCGCCCGACGCGGTCCTGAAAGCAAGCTCAAGCTGTTTGTCGGCGTATTTCAACTCAAAACGGACGGCGGCATCAAGAGAAGAGAGGTCGTCCGGTGAAAACCGGGCGGTCACCTCGCCGTTTTTGAACGCCAGACCTTTTCCCGCTTCTTTGGCGAAGGAGATCAGCTTTGAATAATCCGCGGCGCCCCTGCCGGTACAGTCAACAAGCAGATGAGACGCGCCCTCCGTCACCTCGGCGCCTGTGTTTTTCTCTGTCGGGACCGCGACGGATCTTGAGTATTCGGCGGTATAAACGACGTTTCCCGTGACCTTCGCGATCTTTGAAGACCAGCCGGAAAACTCGTACAGATACATACCCTCTATATATTTTTCGGGCGCTTCCGGAGGCGTGGGCGTTTCACCCGCGGCGAGCCGGTAATCGGTCTGCACACCGCGCACGTTGAAGGATACGGTAAATCTGCCGTCGTTTTCGCGGTAGACCGCTTTATACGCAGCATCGCCCGTCACGAGGGCGAGCGCCGGAGACCAGCCGTCGAAGATATATTCTTTGCCGTCCTCGCTGTATGACGACGTTTCCCTCGGGCAGACAGGGCGTTCGCCATATATGAACTCGGCGTCGGTCTTACCGTCGTAAAGCTCAAAGGTTATTTTATATTTTATCTGCGTCGCGGTATATGACGCGTAGAAGCTCTGATCGTTATTCAGATCGGTAAAAGACGCCGGTTTCCCGTTTTCGTCCAGCCATCCGGAGAAAGCGTACGTGTTTTTGACGTCGGCTTTGCGCGCCGGCTCCTCGCCTTTGTAGGAAACGCTCCCTCCTATCTGAGTCTTCTCGCTGTAAAGAAGCGTCTGACGGTCGTAATCATAGAAACTGACGAAAACGTACGATGGCGATACAGCCGTGCGTGAGACCGTTGTTTTGAACGTCAAAGGCTGTGTGCTGCCGAACGAGCGCTTTTTCAGAGAGCCGTTTTTTATCTCGTTTTCCAGCGATAACTGGTGAGCGGTGAATACCTTCGTTTCCGGGCGCTTTCCCGTCGGTTTCTTCGGCTCCTTCGGCTCGGCGACGGCGGCGGGAGGACCCGACGGTTCCTTTATCTCGCTCGTGTAGCCGAACTGCGGTTTGTCCACCTTTTTCGGCTCCTCCGGGCGCACGGGTTTTTCCGGCAGATCGCTGTTTTCGGGATATTCGAGCCCGTCGGGATCAGACGAGTTGCGGTCCGATACGAGCTGTGAGCCGTCCAGAACGCTCACCGCGCTGTTGCCGCGGACGTTCCATCCCGAGGAAAAGGTCACCCCGTCGTCAAGTCCCGTGCTTATAACGTATAACTGAGCGACGAACTGATAGTATCTTTCAAGCTTTCCTCTTTTCTGAAGCTCCATGCGTACGAGCGCGTTGTTGGCAAGCGAGTGCAGAGCGGAGTACAGACGCACGAACTGGCTCTTTATCTCATTGTAGTTGTTTTTGTAGTATGCGAAGCGGTCTCTTTCCGTCGACAGATTTCTGTACGGCGCCAAAACCGCGATAAGACGGTTCGTCGCATTTCCGGCGTTGTCTATATCCACCTCGTTTACGCCGTATTCGATAAGCTCTCTTCTTTTTGCAACGACAGTCGCTACCGTGTCTCCCATAAGGGTGCTGTACATCGTATGACCGGCGGAATCGCTTATGAAAACGCTGTTCAGCACCTCCATACTCTTGCGGCACGCGCTCAGCGCCGCGTAGCTGTCGGCAAAAAGACTGTACTGTTCTTCGTATACCGCGTTTTTCTCTTCATAATCCGCAAGCTCTTTTTCGTATTTTTCATATGCTTCCGTATATGCGAGCCAGGCGGCGTAATCATTGTCATACCGTTCTTTTGCCGCGGCGTAAGCGTCGTATTCCGCCTTTTCCGTGTTGTAGCGGGCGAGGGCGTTCACGTACGTCGTATATTCGTTTTTCTTTACGAGATATTCGGAGTATTCCTTCTCGTATTTTTCACGCTCGCGCTCATATGCGGAAAGCGCGTCTTCATACGCTTTTTTCTCGTCAATAACGCGCTGTCCTTCTTCGTAACCGGCGTTTGCAAGCGTCGTAAGGACAGATTTAGGCACGGTTATCGAGGCGGCGTATTCCGTCCTTATCTCGTAGTTGTCGCCGTCGGAAAGGCCGTTGAAAACCGCCTCATACCGCCCGTCGGAAAAAGTCTTTTTCGTACCGTTGACAGTTACCGATTTGGGGATCCATTCGACCGTCGCGCCGTTCGACGCCTTATAGGAATAAGGCGACGCCGTGATAATAAATCCGTCGTCCGTGTTTTTGCAGGAGACGGATCTTGCGGGGACGTTGTCGCTGTATTTGAACGTTATCTCGCAAATGGAAAAATACTCCTTTTCCGCGGAGGTGAGGCTTACGCCCGCCGTCTGACGCAAAAGCTCCGCGACGGAGAGCTCTTTATATGACTGCTCGCTCTCCGAATAGTTTATCTGAGCGTCGAGATTTTTTTCTCTCTCTGTCGCACCCGGCGCGGCACCCGAAACGTAAAGCGGGATGGAGCTGAAAAGCATTACCGCCGCCGCACATAAAGCCGTTATCCGATTTCTTTTTTTCATTTTTTACTCTCTTTTTTGAAAATACAACGGAAATACGGCGCAAAACCCGCTAAATACGGTAATTTTGCGTCATATCCGCACCATATTCGTATATTTTGCCGTTCTAATCGCGATTACCGACGCTTGTGATCGCACCGGGACGCTTTTTTAATGTCTTTTACGTAAGGGAAAACGCGGCGGAGGACTCTGCCGTAAAAAGATCGTTATAAGGTCTTAATTTCCGCTTACGTGTTTGAACAGAGCGACGACGTCCTTGTTGTTTACGGCGCCGTCTTCGTTGAAGTCACGGACTTTGTCGTAAACGCCGTCTCCGCCCGATACGGACTTGAACAGAGCCACTACGTCCTTATTGTTTACGGCATTGTCGCCGTTCACGTCGCCCGGTATGAACGCGGGCGCTTTCTCTCTTCTTTCATAAACCGCTTTATAAGTCGTGTCGCCCGAAACGGCGGTTATTTCTTTATCCCACCCTGTGAACGTGTACGTGTATTCGTCGTCTTCTTCTCTTTGGGGATCTTCCGGTACCGTAACGCCGTCGCCCTTGTAATACGTCTTTTCGCTCAGCACCGTTCCGTCGTGATCGGCGAATATTACGGTATATTTATTGAGGCTTTCGGAATCGTATTTTACCGTGGTCCTGAAGGTCAAAGGCTGTGCGCTGCCGAACGCGCGCTTCTTCAAGCCGCCGTTTTTGACCTCGTTTTCAAGCGATAGCTGCTCTTTTGTGAAAACGGGCTCTTCGGGACGCTGTGACGTCGGCTTTACCGGCTCTGTGGGCTCGTTTACAACAGCGGGAGGACCCGACGGCTCCTCAGCCTCGTCGGGAACGTCATATTCCGGTTTTTCCGCTTTTTCAGGCTCCGTCGGACGTACGGGCTTCTCCGGCAGATCGCCGCTTTCGGGATAATTCAGACCCTCGGGATCTGACGAATCGCGGTCTGATACGAGCTGGACGCTTTCCAGAACGTCCGCCGCCCTGTTTCCGCGCACGTTCCATTCGTCGGAAAACGTCGTTTCGTCGTCAAGTCCCGCGCTTATAACGTATAACTGGGCGACGAACTGATAGTATCTTTCAAGTTTTTCCCTCTTCTGAAGCTCCTTACGCACAAGCGCCGTATTCGCAAGCGAATAAAGCGCGGAGTAAAGACGCGCAAACTGACTTCTGATCTCACCGAAGTTCTCTTTATAGTAAGCGAAGCGGTCCTTTTCGGAGGACAGATTGCAATAAGGCGTAAGCACCGCTATAAGCCGCTCCGTTGACTGACCGGCGTCGTCTATATCGGCCTCCGACACGCCGTATTCCACAAGCTCGTCTCTTCTTGAAACGACCTGAGCCACCGTGTCGCCCTTAAGCGTATTATACATTATATGTCCCTCGGAATCGCTTATGAAAATGCTGTTCAGCGCCTCCATGCACTCCCTGCAGGCGTCAAGCGCGGCGTAGCTTCCGGGATCTTCTGCGTACCGTTTTTCATACGCGGCGTTTTTTACCTCAAACTCCGCAAGATCCGAAACGTACTTCTCATACGCTTCCGTGTATGACAGCCACGCGGCGTAATCATTTTCGTATTTTTCTTTCGCCGAGATATAGGCGTCATATACCGCCTTTTCGGCGTTATAGACCGCAAGAGCGTCAAGATAAGCCTCATATTCGTTTTTGCTTACGAGATATCCGGAGTATTCTTTTTCATAATTATCATGCTCAAGTTCGTATGCGTAAAGCTCCTCGTCATACGCGTTTTTCATTTCCGTCACGCGCTTTCCTTCTTCAAATCCGGCGTTTGCAAGCACGGTAAGCACGGGCTTGGGGACCGCGACCGTTACGGTATATTCGGTCAGTATCTCATTATCCGCGCCGACGCTCTGACCTTCAAAGACGGCCTCGTATATCCCGCCTTCAAAAGACTTTTTCACTCCGTTCACGGTGACGGACTTCGGTATCCATTCGACCGTCTCGCCGTTTGACGCCGCGTAAGTATACGGAGACGCGGTGACAAGCAGTCCGTCCCCTTTGTTTTCACATTCGACCGATCTTCCGGGAACGTTATCGGTGTACCTGAACGTGACGTTTTGAGCGGAGAAGTATTCCTTTTCCGCCTCTGTGACGGTGATGCCCGCCGCCTGACGCAGAAGATCCGCAGCGGACAGCTCTTTATACGGTACGGCTCCGTCCGAGTAATCTATCTCTTCGCCGATGGTTTTTTCCGTTTCACCCGCTCCGTCTGCGGAGCCGGAAACGAACGTCGGAGCAGAACTGAAAAGCATTATCGCCGCAATACACAAAGCCGTTACCTTACCTATTTTATTCATTGTTTTTTTCTGACTTTCTTTCATTGTATTTCATTTGTCCTCTCTTGTGAAAAGACCGGACCGACGACCCGGAAGCCGGTAAAGATCCGGAAAATACGGGCCGTTACGGATCTCTTTTGTTTTTGCTTATAATATACTTTTACATTATATCATAAAAATAACGTTTTGTCAAGTTTAAAGCGGCGCTCTTCGATACCGCCGCATCCCGGACTTATTTTTTGCAGATCCGCATAAATATATGAGTTCGGCTTGCGCCGAACCGTTACTGATCTTCTGTTTTTCTGATCTTCCTCTTCCACGTTCCCGTTTTATAGAAGATGTACGACATCGCGCACGGTAAGACCCAGCCGATTGACAGCGCCCACCATATACCGTCCTCGCCTATATAAGTGCCCAGAACGTGTGAGAAAAGAACGCGCAGAAACAGGGAGGTGAAGGTACCCGCGGTAAATTCTGCCATTGCGCCCGCACCGCGCAGGACCGCGTCCGCCGTGATCTTCAGCGTCATAAGAATATAGAAAGGCGTTACGATATATATGAAGTGTCTGCCCGCCTCAAGCGCCCCTTGAATTATTTCAGGATGAGACGTGTCAAGGAAAAGAGAAATGACGGGCTTTGGGAATATCATGAACACCGCCATTGCAAAAAGCGCCACGCTTTCTCCGATGAGAAGCCCGCTTCTGAAGCCGCTCTTTATCCGCTCCGGCTTTTTTGCGCCTAAGTTCTGCGCCGTAAAAGCAGATACCGCGTTTCCTATCGTCATACAGCAGTTTATAATGAACGTGTTCAGCTTTATGCACGACGAATACGCCGCCACAAAGTCGTTTTCAAACGTGTTGACCTTAGCCATGATCAGTATGTTGCCGACGGAAACGAACGACTGCTGCAAAATGCTCGGTATCGCAAGCCGCGCCGTCTGTCTGAAAATACTGAAAGAAAACATCCTGCCCCTGATCTCCGGGTGGAATTTCTTTATCAATCTGACGAGGAGCGCCGTCAGCGCCGCGGCGGAGGCGAATCCCTGACAGATGAACGTCGCCCATGCAACGCCCGCAACGCCCATTCTGAAGACGATAACAAACAGGATGTCAAGTATGATATTTGACACGGACGATATGGCGAGGAAAATGAACGGCGTGGTCGAATCTCCGAGCGCGGAGAACGCGCCCGTACAGACGTTGTACAGGAAAAGGAATATAAGACCGTAAATGTAGATGTTCAGATATTGAAGCGCCTCAGCTTTTATTGACGCGTCCGTGTTCATGGCGTCGAGCAGAGGAGAGGAGATAATAACGCCTATGACCGTAAACAAAAGAGAGATAACAGCCATTGAGGTGACTGCGGTATATACCGCGGTCTTCGTTTTTCCGTATTCCTTAGCGCCGAAATAATGAGATATGACGACGGAAATACCTATGTTCGAGCCCGTTGCGAAGGCCATGAACAAAAACGTGACCATACCGGAAACGCCGACAGCCGCGAGCGCGTCGATGCTGACGTATTTGCCCGCTATGATGAAGTCGGCTAAGGTATAAAGCTGTTGGAATATTACGGACGCAAGCATTGGCATTGTGAAGCCGAAAATCAGTTTCTGCGGCTTGCCCGTCGTCAAGTCGGTGATCATACGTTGTTAAAGGGCTGTCGGTATGGACAGCCCGTTTCCTTTATTATTGTGCTTCTGTCGTTTCCGCGGTTTTCGCCGCGTCGGCTTTCGATAACGAAAGCTCGGGAACGGCGACAAGCTCGCTTTCCTTTGAATATACGAATATCTTGTCGGCGGCGGTAAGACGCTTTACGGAAGCCGCGTTCGACTGACGCGCCGCGTTTATTATTTCCGTGAATTTAGCGGTAAGAACGTCGGAATTGATCGTAATATAAAACTCCGCTTTTTCATCCTTGTAAATGCTCGCGTATTTTTTGCCGGAGGTCTTTATATAAGACATCGTGAGCTGATCGCCTATAAGGATATCCGCGCTGTCCGAGATCTTTGCTATATCTTCTTTTATAATATTTTCAACGGGACCGGAGGAGGTGAGGGAGGTTATGACTTCTCCTTCTCCCGCGGCTTCAACGCCCGCCTTGAGACCCGATATGAACGCGGAGGATGCGTTGTTGTCCTCGCCCGCGTAGCCTATCTTTTTGTAGCCGTTCTGTGAAGCGTAGTAACCGAATAAATAACCGTACTGTTCGTTGTCAAGCACGACAGCCGTGGTCTTCGCGTTCAGCGCCGCCGCGTTTGCGGTCCTTGAGCCGGGAACGGTCAGAAGAACAAAGGCGATCTCGCCGAAGGTTTTTGTCGTGTCCTTTATTTCAAGATATGCGTTTGTGTAATCGTCGTCCGTAATGACTATTATTTCGGCTCCGCCCGCCGCCGCAAGTTCAAGCTGCCTTTTCGCCGCCGCGGTGAACGCCGCGGAGTAGGAAACCGTGTCGGTGCCTTTCGCTTCCGCCGGAGTATAATACTTTATAGCCGCGACCGTGTCGGTGGTCGTACTGTCGTACGTGCTCTTGCGGTATTCCTTGAGCGCTTTCCAGGCGCAGCCGCTTACTGTCTCGCTGCCGAGAGCAAATTCGGCTCTTTTGCTTGCTTCAGCCCCTTCCGCGTCGGGGAAAAGCTGCGTTGCAAGCGCGAGCTTGTATTTCGTATCCGTAGAAACGGTGTTCGGAGCCGCGCAGGAGCAAAGATACGTCAGAAGCATAACGGAGAGGGCAATAATCGCAATGATCTTTGTGTGTTTTTTCATGTTGTTTCCTTTCGTAGGTACCCTATATGTGAAGAATACTGTATATTTTATATAATTCATCTATTATGTACATAGGCTTGATCCTGCCCGCGTGATATTTGCCGCGTCTGTCAAAAAGACAGGTGTCTATACCGCAGGCTATACCGCCGGACATATCCGCGGTGATCGAATCGCCGAGAACGAGAGCCTTTTCGGGATCGAAGCAGGGAATTGAGGAGAAGACATAATCAAAAAATCTTTTATCGGGCTTGTTGTAACCGACGCGCTCGGAAATAAAATGTCCGTCTGCCGCCTTGTCAAGACCGCTCGCCTCAAGCCGCGGAAACTGAACGCGCGCCATGCCGTTTGAGATTATGTAAAATTTGATCTTGCCTTTACAGCGCTGTATCAGCTCTTGCGCTCCGTCTATCCAGAACGCGTTTTCGGATAAATACTGCTCGTAAAGCGCCGCCGCTTCCGTTCCGTCGCCTTCTATGCCGTACAGCCTGAAAAAATCGCAGAATCGCGTGTCGCGAAGCTGTTTCCTCGTTATTTCTTTTCTCTCAAGCCGCTCCCAAAGACTGACGTTGAAGGCGGAATAGGCATTTACCGTTTCCGCGTCCGCCCGCGCGCCGTAATGCAGAAGCAGACGTTCAACGGCTTTATGCTCAGCCGCCGTGAAATCGAGAATGGTGTTGTCAAGATCTGCAAGAAGGAACTCATATCTCTTAATCATATCAATTAACCTTTTTTTGATATTATAATATAACATTTTAGCTTTTTTATGGATAAGAGGCAAACCCGAAGTGAATGTTACGCTTTTTGAATGTAAAAAAATATCAGCGTTTAAATGAACAAACCCGTATTTATAAAAAAATCAAACTGTTGACGGGATCATCACGGGACAAGCACAAATTTAACAAAAAAGTTAATATAATTTGCTTTCTTTTCTTTTCCGTATTTTTTATAATACAAAAAAAACCTATGTTATAGGTATCCGGACGGAGGTCAAAAATGAAAAAAGTCGTACTTTTGGGTGACTCCATACGTCAGGTCGGATACGGAAAAAGATGCGCCGAGCTGCTTTCCGGCGAGTTTGAGACCGTAGAACCCGACGATAACGGCAGATTTGTCAAATACACGCTTCGTATGGCGCTCTTAGAGTGGAAGGATATGCTTACCGGAGCGGACGTCATACACTGGAACAACGGTCTCTGGGACGTATGCGATCTGGGAGACGGTCCGTTCACAAAGCTTGACGAGTACATTGAAAATCTGGTCAGACTTGAGAAAGTGCTGAGCGGATACAGCAAAAAGATCATCTTTGCAACAACAACTCCGACAAATAATATGTGGGGCCACAGCATAGAGCGTACGGAAAAATATAACGAGGCCGCCGTCAAAGCCTTGACGCCGCTCGGCGTGACGATAAATGATCTGTATTCCGTCGTCGCCGCGGATATAGAGGGGAACATATGTGAAGACCATATCCACCTCTCGCAGAAGGGGATAGAGCTCTGCGCTAAGCAGACGGCGGACGCAATAAGGAAAGTCCGGTAAAAATGCAGGGACTGCAGCAAAATGTGAATTGCCGCAGTCCCCTTTTTGTTGTCAACGGTACTTATACCGTATCGCTCTGACGGTTTGTTATCTGGTCTTTATAGAGTTTTCGTAACTCTCGATCATCTTTTTGACCATCTGGCCGCCGACTGAACCGGCCTGCTTGGATGTGAGATCGCCGTTGTAACCGTTCTTTAAGTTTACGCCGACTTCATTCGCCGCTTCCATTTTGAAACGGTTAAGAGCGTCCTTTGCATCGGGCACTACATGCTTTGCCATAATACTGTTCTTTCCTTTCAAATTCTTATATGCAGCGTTTCCGTATCCGGTAACGCGTAACCGAGCCTTTTTCGGCTCCGAGCATATTATGTGCAAATGATGATGATTTATTTATGGTATTTTTTGTTTTTTTCGATATGCCCGTTAAAAAGATAAAATTTACTTATATACGTTGAATGCAAAAAAATAAAAAGGTCATAAATTTTATGTAATATGTAATCAAACGCACAAAAATATCGGGTATTAGGGTAGGCGGCCGCCGAATATATAAGCGTTAAGGAGAAAAACGTGAAAGATGCAGAAATAGTCGCTCTTTTCTTTGACAGAAACGAGGACGCCGTCGCGGAGACGAAGAAACAGTATGAGCAGTATTGTATGTATATAGCGAACGGCGTTTTGCAGAACAAACAGGACGCGGAGGAGTGTTTTAACGACGCGCTGCTTTCCGTATGGAATAGTATTCCGCCGTACAAGCCGGACAATCTCAAAACGTATATCGGAAAGATCGTGCACGAAACAGCTATCGACAGGTGGAGAAACAACAACCGTCAGAAGCGTATAAAAACAGAATTCGTTTTGTCTTTATCCGAGATAGAAGAGGTAATCCCGGATAACAGCTTTGACGAGCAGCTCGACGAGAGGGAGCTGTCCGCCGAGATCTCACGTTACCTTAGATCCGTTGACGAGGTGAAGAGAAACGTTTTTATCAGGCGGTACTGGTATTACGACAGTATCGGCGATATTTGCAAGAGGTACGGCTTCGGTAAAAGCAAGGTCCTTGCAATGCTTAAGCGGTTAAGAGACGGTCTTTACCTGCATCTAAAGAAAGAAGGTTATATTATATGAAAGAAAATATTATGATAAACGCATTAGTAGGTATCGACGACGGCCTTATCGCCGACGCCGACAAAGCTCCGACGATAAGTAAAAAATCAAGCTGGCTGAAATTCGCCTCGATAGCCGCCGCGTTCGTGCTCGTCACCGCAGCCGCGGTATCGATACTGCCCGCGGTAATGAAAAGCAACAAGCCGACGCCCTTGGCGGGCGAGGTAGTAGTCGGTTGGACGAATTCCGGCAATTTCAAAGAAGAAACGACGGGACAATATATAGGCGTCAAGTGTCCGTCCTTCTACACCGACACGAAGCTAATAACGCTTGAGCCGTATATGGCGCAGCTGGAAGATGAAGGACTTGACGGATATCCCGTTTTCGAGGTTTATCAGGGCTTTACCGAGTTTGGTACGGGCATAAACCGATATCGGGAGGGATGTGAGGTCAAAATAAACGGCGGCGGAAGCAAATATGAGAAAAGATTTACGCTGTCCGACCTTGACTTTCTCACAATAGCCTACGACGAAAACGTGTTTGACGGGCACAGTGAAAAAGTCACCCTCGATTTAAGCGAGTTTGAGGCGGACGAAGCAGTGTCCGTGACGTTCTCCTACGGGTTTTTCTACTACAAAAACAACCCGTTCAATCAGTCAAAACCCGATAATTCGCTTTGCGCGAACAGCTTTACGCTTAACTTTTATATAGGCGAGCGCGGGATCTCCGTCAGCGCGAACAGCATGGAGGGCGCGATAGCCGAATACGAAAGACTGACGGGCGAAAAAACGGGAATGAGCGAATATATAGACCAAATCAACAGAAGCGGTGAATACAGCTCCGTTTATCATTCCATAAAACAAGACAGATAAAAATTTAAGCCCCGGGATTCGGACCGGGGCTTTTTGACGGCGTTACTTATAATGCTTCAAGTGTCAGCGGCAGGCAAACGCATTTTATCAAATATAAAACCTTCCTTTTCTTAAATGAAAATCTTGACATATCATAAATTTTGTGATACAATGTGAAGACAATCAAGAAATATGAGGAGAATCATACATGGAAAAGAAACGTTTGGTTACAAGAAGTGATTTTGACGGTTTGGTATGCGCCATGATCCTGCGCGAGCTTGGCATACTTGACGGAATAAAGTTCGTCCATCCGAAGGACGTACAGGACGGAAAGATCGAGCTTTCCGAAAACGATATAACGACAAACCTGCCGTTCGATCCGCGCGTCGGACTTGCGTTCGACCATCACGAATCCGAGGTCAGCCGTCTTGAGCCCGTTGAAACGAACGGCAAGCTGATCATCGACCCGAACGCCAGAAGCGCCGCGAGAGTCGTTTACAATTATTTCGGCGGAAAGGAAACGCTTCCGCGCGTTACAGAGGAGCTTATGACCGCCGTTGACAAGGGCGACAGCGCCGATTTCACGCTTGAAGAGATACTTGATCCCAAGGGATGGGTCCTCCTTCATTATCTTATGGACCCGCGCACCGGTCTCGGCCGTTTCCACGATTTCCGCATCTCAAACTATGATCTTATGATGGAGCTTATCGGCTACTGCATGGATCACGGCATTGACGATATACTGAAGCTTCCCGACGTAAAAGAGCGCGTCGATCTGTACTACGAGCAGGCAGAGCTTTTCAAAGCTCAGCTCCGCCGCATCGCAAAAGTCGAAGGCAAGGTCGTTATTCTCGATCTCAGAAACGAAGAGGTCATACACGCGGGCAACCGCTTTATGATATACGCTCTGTATCCCGAAACAGAGATCTCCGTTCACGTTGCGTGGGGCTTCCAGAAGCAGAATACCGCGGTCATGATAGGCAAATCGATCGTCAACCGCAAATCAAAAGTCGATATCGGCGAGCTTTGCCTCAAATACGGCGGCGGCGGTCATATGAACGCCGGCACCTGCCAGCTCGATAACGACAAGGTCGACGAGATGCTTCCGGGTATCATCGCCGAACTCAACGCCTGATAAAACAAAACAAAACGGCTGTTCCGACAGCCGTTTTTTATATTCCGTGATTTCTTACGAAAAGACTTATAACTTATCAATTATGTCCGGCGGGCAGAGCGTCGCCGCCATTACGGCTTTTATCGTATGTAAGCGGTTTTCCGCTTCGTCGAAAACCGCTGACGCGGGGCTTTCAAATACTCCGTCCGTTACCTCCATACAGCTTATGCCGTATTTTTCGTATATCTTTTGCCCGATAGTCGTTTTAAGATCGTGAAAAGCGGGAAGGCAGTGCATGAAAATGCAGTTTTCGCCCGCGGCGCTCATCAGATCCTCCGTCACTCTGTACGGGGTCAGGTCCTTTATACGCTTCGCCCATACGTCGTCCGGCTCGCCCATTGATACCCAAACGTCCGTGTATATGACGTCCGCGTCCTCGACCGCAATATACGGTTCCGTTACAAACGATATTTCGGCGCCGGTCATCTCAGCTTCCGCTTTACAGATATCCGTGAGCTTTTTATCCGGAAAGTAAGCTTCCGGCGCGCACGCGACGAAATTCATTCCGAGCTTTGCGCATCCGACCATAAGCGAGTTGCCCATATTATACCGCGCGTCGCCCGTATATACGAGCTTTTTGCCCTTAAGCTCTCCGAATTTCTCCTTTATCGTGAGCATATCGGCAAGTATCTGCGTCGGGTGGAATTCGTTTGTCAGTCCGTTCCACACGGGCACTTTCGCGTATTCCGCAAGCTCCTCGACCGTATCCTGCCCGAAACCGCGGTATTCTATACCGTCGAACATACGTCCGAGCACGCGCGCGGTGTCCTTTATGCTTTCCTTTTTGCCTATCTGTGAGGCGTCGGGCGACAGATAAACGGTGTGCATACCGAGATCGTTTGCGGCGACCTCAAACGCACAGCGCGTGCGCGTGCTTGTTTTTTCAAATATAAGAGCCGCGCTTTTGCCCTCGCACAGCCTGTGCGGAACGCCGCTTTTTTTCAGCGCCTTGAACTTTTCGGATAAAGCAAGAAGATACGTTATATCATCCGTCGTAAGGTCAAGCAGCTTTAAAAAGCTTTTTTTATATAAACTCATTTTATTGCCTCTTTTATGTATTTTATCTGCTCGACGACCGACTGCACGGACGTACCGCCGAAGCTTTTGCGGCGGCTTACGCAGTTGTCAAGGTCTATCGCGGAATAAACCTCCTCGTCAAACAGAGCCGAAAACTCCGAATATTCGTCAAGCGTCAGATCCTGAAGCGTCTTATTGTTCTTAATACAGTATGACACTATCTGTCCCGAGATCTTATACGCCGTGCGGAATGGAAGACCCTTTACGGCAAGATAATCGGCGAGGTCAGTCGCGTTGATAAAGCCCTTCTGCGCGGCTTTTTTCATATTATCCGTTTTCGCCTTCATCGTTTTTATCATTCCCGAGTACACGTCAAGGCAGGCGGCGACCGTATCGACCGCGTCGAACACCGGCTCCTTGTCCTCCTGCATATCCTTGTTGTAAGCGAGCGGCAATCCCTTCATGACCGTCAGAAGCGTGATAAGGTCGCCGTAAACGCGTCCCGTTTTACCGCGGACAAGCTCCGCCATATCCGGATTTTTCTTCTGCGGCATAATGGACGAGCCTGTCGTATAGCTGTCCGAAAGCTCTATGAAACCGAATTCCCAGCTTGAGAAGAGTATGATCTCCTCGGAAAGACGCGACAGATGCATCATAAGCACGGAGAGAGCGGAGAGGAGCTCTATAAGAAAATCACGGTCGGAGACGCCGTCTAGCGAGTTTTTGCAGACGTCGGAAAATCCCAGAAGACCGGCTTCAAATTTTCTGTCCGTACCGTACGTTGTCCCGGCGAGCGCGCAGCAGCCGATGGGCGATACGTCCGCGCGTTTTTTGCAGTCCTTAAGCCTTTCGATATCGCGGAGAAGCATCATGCAGTACGCGGTAAGGTAATGCCCGAACGTGACGGGCTGTGCGCGCTGCAGATGCGTGTAGCCCGGCATTACCGCGTCTTTGTATTCGTCCGCCTTGTCGGATAAAGCCGATATGAGAAGCTTGATCTTGCCCGATATAACGTCCGTCTGTTCCTTCGTCCACATACGGATATCGAGCGCGACCTGATCGTTTCTGCTTCTTGCGGTGTGCAGCTTTTTGCCCGTGTCGCCGATGCGTTCCGTCAAAACCTCCTCGACGAACATATGAACGTCTTCACAGCTTTTATCGGGCAAAAGCGCTCCGCTTTTTATATCGTCCAATATCCCGCAGAGCCCGTCGACCATAAGCTCCGCTTCCTCTGTCGTTATGATATTGCTGTGAGCGAGCATCTGAGCGTGCGCGATGCTTCCCGTTATATCTTCACAGAACAAACGGAAATCAAATCCTATCGACGAATTGAAATCGTCCGCTGTTTTATCAGTTATGCCGTCCGTACGGCCCGCCCACATTTTGCTCATTTTTAACCTCTTTTATTTATTCTTGTATTTTACCTGCGCCTGCACCTTTGTCGGCAGACCGAACAGATTGATAAAGCCGGTAGCGTCCGCCTGATTGTATACGTTGTCTTCTCCGAACGTCGCAAGCTCCTCGGAATAGAGCGCGTTCTCGGACCATACGCCGGCTTTGATTATATTGCCTTTGTAGAGCTTCAGTTTTACTTTACCCGTCACGTTCTGCTGAGTCGACGTCACGAAAGCGGAGAGCGCCTCGCGCAGAGGAGAGAACCACAGACCGTTGTAAACGAGCTCGGCAAACGTTATGGAAAGCTCCTGCTTTTTATGCATCGTCATCTTGTCGAGCGTCAGCGTTTCAAGGTAATCGTGCGCGAAATAGAGTATCTCGCCGCCGGGAGTTTCATAAACGCCGCGGCATTTCATACCGACGAGACGGTTTTCTATGATATCGAGAAGACCTATGCCGTTCTTGCCGCCTATCTCGTTGAGCTGCAGTATTATATCTTTTGCGGACATCGAAACGCCGTCGAGCGCGACGGGCTTTCCTTCGACGAAATCGAGCGTTATATACGTCGGCTTGTCGGGCGCGTCGAGCGGGGAAACGCTCATCTCAAGAAATCCCGGCTCCTCGTATTTCGGCTCGTTGCCCGCATCCTCAAGATCAAGTCCCTCGTGCGAGAGGTGCCAGAGGTTTTTGTCCTTTGAATAGTTAGTTTCACGCGTTATCTTAAGCGGAACGTTGTGCGCCTCGGCGTAATCTATCTCCTCCTCGCGTGATTTGATGCTCCATTCACGCCACGGGGCGATTATCTTCATATCGGGAGCGAACGCCTTTATCGCAAGCTCAAAACGTACCTGGTCGTTTCCTTTTCCCGTACAGCCGTGCGCTATCGCGTCCGCGCCCTCGGCCTTCGCTATCTCCACTATACGCTTTGCGATTATCGGACGCGCAAACGACGTGCCGAGCATATATTTTTCGTAAAGCGCGCCCGCCTGCACCGTCGGGATTATATAATCGTTGACGAATTCATCCGTCAGATCTTCTATATAAAGCTTTGACGCGCCCGTCTTTATTGCTTTTTCCTCAAGTCCGTCAAGCTCGGTCCCCTGACCGACGTTGCCCGAAACGGCTATGACCTCGCAGTTGTTGTAGTTTTCCTTGAGCCACGGTATGATTATCGAGGTATCGAGACCGCCCGAATATGCAAGCACTACTTTCTTTATGTCTTTTTTATTCATTATTATGTCCTCCGAATTTATTGTATGCACATTATACTGCATAAATATGCAAAAGTCAAGACCTAAAATGAAAAAATATGCAAAAATTATGAATTTCGGAGAATAAAATACATAAAACCGCGAAATTGATCACGGTTTTATGCAATATATACAAGTATTATGAATTATTTGACGCCGGACGCTATGATGGAGACCTTTATCATATCTCCGAGCTGATCGTCAAAGTCGAAGCCCCAGATTATGTTGGCGTCGGGAGCCGTCGTTTCCGCTATCTGATTTGATATCTCGTTTATCTCGTCAAGCGATACGTTGTGGTTTGCCGAAAGATATATTACAAGACCCTTGGCCTCGTTCATGCCCTTTTCAAGCAGCGGGTTCGTCGTTGCGGCGGCGACGAGCTTCTTTACGCGGTCGTTGCCCTCCGCCACGGCGTTGCCTATGAATATGTCGCCCGAATTGCGGAGCACCGCGTTTATGTCCGCGATGTCTATATTTATAAGCATAGCCTTCGTAAGTATCTCGAGCACGGACAGAACGCTCTCGCAAAGAACGTCGTCAATAAGACGGAAAGCGTTTGCAAACGTGATCTTCTGAGTTGTGGAGTTCTTGACGTTCTCGTTCGGGATTATTATAATCGCGTCGGAATACTTGCGGAGCTCTTCAAGTCCCTCGTCCGCTACGCTCATCCTGCGGGAGCCTTCAAACGCGAAAGGCTTTGTTACAACGGCGATCGTGAGAGCGCCCGCCTCGTGAGCCGCCTTTGCCACTACCGGCGCGGCGCCGGAGCCTGTGCCTCCGCCGAGACCCGCCGCTATGAACGCGACGACGCAGCCGTCAAACAGGGAAACGAGCGTATCATAGTTTTCCTCTGCAGCCATTTTGCCGAGAGCCGGATTGCCGCCGCAGCCTCTGCCGGAGCCGTGCTTTGCTCCCAGATGTACGGGCGTGACCGCTTCCGAGCGCAGGGCCTTGCTGTCCGTATCTATTCCGAAATACGTTATTCCGTTCGGCTTTGCTTCCGCAACGCGGCAAACTGAGTTGTTGCCGCCGCAGCCTACGCCGGCAACCGTGATTTTCATAAATTCAGTATCGATCATTTTTGTATTCTCCCGTGTAAATAAATTCAATATATGTATTCTGTATTATTATAAACCAAAAATTTCGTTTTGACAAGTGTTTTTTGCAAATTTTACGCAAAATTTTGCAAAAAATGATAAAAATATCGCTTATTTTATGCGCGTACATAAAAAAATATCAAAAATTTGCCAAAGTAATGCGAAAATACTTGATTTTCATGGCGGGATTTGGTATACTTTAATCATAAAAAAGAAAGGAAGGCGACCTAAATGAATAAAAGACTGAACAGAAACAAGCTGATAATCGGAGCGTATATCCTTCAGCCGTACGCGAGAACGGAGAAGCATATCAGGGAGCTTGCGGAATGCGGGATAGAGCTCGTGGTATGTCTGTCAAAACCGGACAGAGAAACGCTCGACCTGCTTGAAAAATATCACGTCGGGTGTATCGTAAGCGGCATCCTGCCCGGCTGGTGGGGCGGCGACGGAGCGGGAGCCGGCACGCTTCACGAGAGAAACACGCTCGATATATATCTTAAAGCCGCCGAAGAGTTCGAGGATCATCCTGCGATATGGGGCGTCGACATAGGAGACGAGCCGTCCGCGCTTGACTTTGAACATTACGGCAAAATAGCGGAGACGACGGAGAAAGCTTTTGCAAATCAGTTCGCTTATCTTAACCTTTACCCGAACTACGCTTCCGTCGCGGCTAATACCGAGGATCAGACGACGTGCCAGCTCGGGACCGCCACCTATCAGGAGCATATAGACGAATACGTTAAACGTATCAGTCTGCCGTATATAAGCTATGACTTCTATATCTATTCGCTGCCGAAGAATATCGGCGTCGGCAAGATGCTCGACAATTTCAGGATAGTCGCGGACGCCTGCAGAAAAACCGGGCGTGATTTCTGGTATATACCGCAGGTAAACAGTCTGTTTCCCGAGGTGTTTACAAGCGAGAACAGACTGCGTTATCAGGCATATACCGCGCTCGCGTACGGCGCGACCGTCATAAACTGGGCGTGCTATACAGGCGGCTGGTGGGCTAACAATGTGCTTGACACGGACGGAAACAAAACGGAGCAGTACGAAAAGCTGAAAAAGATAAACCGTGAGATAAAAAATATCGCAGAGCTTTATATGGAGTATAAAAACGTCGACACTCATCTTATAGGCTTTGACGGTGAAGAATCCCTGTCGCAGTTCCCGGAAATAAAGACGGTGAAAAGCCTTGACACGGGTGCGATGAGAGATTTGAAGGCGGAGAACGGAAGCCTTGCCGTCGGGCAGATGGTAAACAGGGCGGATCCTTACAAGACCGCGTTCGTTATCTGCAACGCCTCCGACGCGTACGACGAAAAACCCGCGGCTGCGGCCGTAAAATTCAGATCAGACAAAACAGTCAAAATCTACAGCGGCGAAGGCGTCATCCCCCTCACAAAAGAGGGAAGCGAATACGCCTTCGACCTTGCAAACTGCCACGGTGTGATAATAACACTTGAATAAAACAATCGGGAGCGTGAGCTCCCGATATTCTTTTTCTTAATTCTGAATTCTTAATTCTTAATTCTTAATTTTCTTCTTTCCCGCCTCTGCTGTTCTTTGTATTGTTACGTTTTTTCTTGCCGATTTTTTTTCAATTACCGATTTCATAAACAAATACAGCAATCGGTTTTTCGTCGTCGGGGATCGACAGCATCCCTGAATCTACGGCGCATTTTCCGATTAAGCCGACTGTTCTGAAAAACAGAGTTTTACCGACGATTTTTTCCACGATGGAGTCAACGCTTTTCGGCGCGTGCTGTTTCATCAAATCTACGGCAATAGCCTTCAAGTCGCCGTAAAGCGCCGCCATATCGTTTATCTGTTTTTTGAGCTTCGTTTCAATTACGGCAAGCTCACCCTTTGTTAAGAACATATATTCGCCTCTGCCCGATTCGAGTGAGTTTTTGACAACGGAGCCGTTGTAGTGACATTTTCTCGGCAGAATTCCGAAATCCGCAAAAGCCGCCGCATAACGGTCATTGATTCCGGCGTATCCAGCAAAAGAGTAACAGTCGTTTTCTTTAATGACCAACTTTTCTTTTTCCGTGTCAAATCCCGACTCATCGTAATCTGTTC
>JAEEGL015877955.1_pt1 | contig 22496 bp, 21 predicted proteins | sample 9134231 | NCBI WGS metagenome assembly JAEEGL01 (sample SAMN16246548, study PRJNA631951) | gut metagenome | biome: gut microbiome; feature: rumen; material: fiber-attached | host: Bos | place: Iran: Karaj | collected 2018-10
TCACTTAGTTGATGATGTGCATATTGATTTTGAACATCAGGAATATGATTTATTTTATGCTCTTGCACTTAGATTATTTGTTAAATCACTAGGTGATACGATGATACATAAATTAGACGATAATACGTATGGTAACAGTATTAGAAAACCTTATGTACAAGTTGTTACGGATGATACATATTTACTTAATATGTTTGACGAATTAATTAAAAATCAAGAAAAAGAATATCTTAATCTTGATAATATGCTAGTAGAAAAAGAGAGCAAGAAAGTAAAAGTGCGTCATTTTGATAGACAGTTAATTAATCAAATTGAAGATAGGACAGCACTAACGAAAGAACTATTTAGAGGGTGGTAAAATGATTATTGTAATAACAGGTCCTACAGGTGTAGGAAAAACTAAATTATCGATAGAACTTGCTAAAAGATATAATGCTGAAATTATTAATGGTGATGCAGTACAAGTATATAAAGGCTTAGATATTGGCTCTGCCAAAGTAACTGAAGAGGAAAAAGAAAATATTTGCCATTACTTATTTGATATACGTGATGTGACGGACGAATACTCAATTTTTGATTATCAAAAAGATTGTCGTAAATTAATCAATGAAATCTCTAAAAGAGGTAAAAATATCATTATCGTAGGTGGTACAGGATTATATATCAAAAGTGCTTTATACGATTATACACTAAATGAAAATAATACTATAGATAATCAATATGAGGATAAGACGACGGAAGAATTATATCAAGAATTAGTAAAGTTAGATAAAAATATCAATATCGATAAACATAATCGTCGTAGAGTAGTAAGGGCATTAAATTATTACAAGGAAACTGGTAAATCTATCAGTAATAATAAGAATGGTAATAAACTTTTATATGATGCCATATTCATTGGTTTAACAATGAATGATAGAAACAAATTATATGAAAGAATTAATAGTCGTGTCGATAAAATGATTGAAAATGGTTTACTTGATGAAGTAAAAGCATTCTATGACAGGGGTATTAAAACTAAGCCATTGTTAAGTGCTATTGGTTATAAGGAATTATATCAATATTTTGATAATAAAATATCATATGATGAAGCAATTGAGTTAATTAAAAGGGATTCTAGAAGATATGCAAAAAGGCAATATACTTTCTTTAACCATCAATTTAATATTCATTGGTTTAATGTTAATCTTGATAATTTCGATGAGACAATTGAAAAAGTTACCGATTTTATAAATACAAAAGCATGAATTATTCATGCTTTTTTAAATATTATTAAATTAAAAATAAATTCTAATATGTTGCAAATAATACTATATTTTGGTATACTTTATATAAGAATAGAATTGGATGATTTTATTCATTGGTGACCAAAATGAAGAAGAAAAAAATTACAATCATTACAATTGTTGTTTTTGTCGTGGGTCTAATCATAGCAGGATCAAGCTATGCCTTTTGGTCGTGGTCAGGTAATGTTAATAAAAATGTTATCTTTAACGTTGCAAGTAATTTAAAAAATTATATTGTCTATAATGAAGGTGAATCAGCATTTACTGGTGAACTTAACGTAAGTAATAGTTATCAAACCAACAGTATTCATTCGACAATTTCAATTTATAAAACAACAAATGTTAATATGCTGGCAACAATTCATATGGATGTTAACCAAATTGGTCCTAATATGAAAAATAGTACAGCTTTAAAATGGGTGGTAACTGCAGGAACGGTATCAAATGTTGGTGCTGAACTAGCTCATGGTAACTTTGTTGGTACTAATAATGGTGACACTTTAACATTAGTACCTGATTTAGCAGTAAATACCACTGAGACATTCTATACAATCTGGATTTGGTTAGATGCTAGTCAAAATCCAAGTAGTAATTTAACGGGTGAAACATTAGACACCAATGTCTGGGTAGAAGTTAATCAAGTAGAGGGTGCTGAAGACAGGTATGAAATAACAAACACTAATGCTCATTATCAACAAATTAGTGCAACAGTTGTCGATAGTAAAGCTAAGGTTACGCAATATGCAGTTACAGAGACTAATAGTACTCCAAGTAGTTGGATTACAATTACTCCAGCAACTGACCAAGCAAAAGTGTATAACTTAAATGAAACGGTAAATAATACAGGAACATATTATATTTGGTTTAAAGATGAAAATAATCGAGTAACTAGTAAACAAGTAACGGTAAGTGAAATTGATAATAGTGCTCCAAGTTGTAGTTGGGGAGCTTTTACACCGGTTAAAATTGCCAATGGTGAAACATCTACAGTTACTTTAACATGTACTGATAGTGAATCAGGAATATCGGTTCATAATTTAACAACAGCAGATTTTACTACTCAAAATAATCGTATTACCCTAACAAACGTAACAAAAGAAAGTGTAACAAATGGATATAGGTATACGATAACTGTAACCGGTACAAATAATGATGGAACATCTTATATAACACTTGCCGATAATAAAGTTAGAAATGGCGTTAACTTAGCTAATACAAGCACATCATCTGGTAATGTAACGGTTGAAAACATTATTAGTGTTAGTGATGCCGTGGTAACTCTTGAATATACAAGCACAACATATAATGGTAATGCTAAGACGCCATCAGTAACGGTAGTAAAGGGTGGTAACACCTTAACTTTAAATACTGATTATACGGTAGCTTATACCAACAATACAAATGTAGGTACAGCAACAGTTACAATAACAGGTATAGGTAATTATGGTGGAGAGACAACTAGAAACTTTACGATTTCATATAATTCATTTAATATTACCTTAGACAATGCGAATGCCACAACTAATGGTACAAGTACACTATATATGCGATATGCTGATGGAGTATACTTAGATAGTAGTTATACCAATAAAATGACAACAAGTGCTAATCCAATCACGATTCCACAGAGAACGGGATATGATTTTCTTGGTTATTATGATGGAACAACTCAATTAATAGATAGTACTGGTAAAATAACAAGTGCCCTTACTACGACAAAATATAGTAGTGCTAAAACTTTGAATGCGAGTTGGATAGACGTTACACCACCTACTGGTACAGTTACTACTGAATATCAAAATAATACCATCACAGCAACCGTAACAGTTACCGATGATGGTAGCGGAATCGCCTCACTATATGGTTATAAAGTATCAACTAATGCTACATGCGATGAGAATACTACTGGATTTATCGACAGTACATCAAATACCTATAATTTTAGTATTAATCAATCTGGAATACATTACGTCTGTGTCAGAATTGAAGATAATGTCGGCAATTATAATTATATTAGTGCAGTATCTATTGCTAGTTATATTGATTATAGTTATACAGGTAATTATCAGACGTTTACTGCTCCAGAAAGTGGTTATTATAAAATTGAAGCATGGGGTGCTAAAGGTGTACCAGCTGAAGCGATTGTTGGTGGTGCTTATACTTCAGGTTACATTAATCTAAATGCTAATGATAGTATATATATTTATGTTGGTCAAAATGGAAGCGCGGAAGGACAAAATACAAAAGCATTTAATTCTGGTACAGCTTCGCAATATCATGGTGGAGGAGCTACTGACATACGATATTTTGGAAGTTCAACCCCATCGTCAGCTGATTTGGAATGGGATTCAAGTTTGGGTCGTAATTCAAGAATCATGGTTGCAGCTGGTAGTGGCGCATCATCTACAACAAATGCTGGAGCTGGTGGAACACTTTTAGGAATTAATGGTAGTGGCACTACTGGTGGTAATCAAAAATCTTCCACTGTATTTGGTATTTCAAACGGCGCTTGTAGTGGTGGCAATGGTTACTATTCTGGTGGAAGTATAGATTGTTCATCTGGATCTGGTGCTGGAGGTTCATCATTTATTTCGGGATATGCTGGGGTTAATGCTATCAACGCAAGTGGTACACACATTAATGATACACGTCATTATAGCACTAAATATTTTATCAATAACAAAATGATTGCTGGTAATCAATCAATGCCTACAACTAATGGCCTCGGAACTATGGTTGGTAATAAGAGTAGTGGTTTTGTTAAAATTACGTTTTTTGAAGATGCACCAGTAAGAATTAATAGCGATCTTAATAATGTTAGGTATATTAAAGACTGCATAAATGGTAATTCTATCGATAATGAAAATCGTTGGTCTGAAGTTCAAGCAATTTATAATGGAGTTAATTTAGCAAAAAATAAAACGGTTATTGGTACTACTTCTGAATTAAGCACTAGACCGTACTCATATATTACTGATGGTGAATTTATTGGTAATATTACTACTAATGCAATTGGTCAATCTCAAGGTAGTGGCACACAATGTATAATGATAGACTTGGGTGATTTATATAATTTGGATGAGATAGCAGTATGGCACTATTCTGGTGATAATCGGACATATTATGATAATGTGACATATGTGTCAAACGATAATGTTTGGTGGATACCAGTTATAAATAATCAGGGCGGTGAAACACTAAATGGTAAAAGAGTAACGGCGTGGGACGAACCACTTGAAGATAATATACCGCAAATTGATTTCTATTATACAGGTGATTACCAAACATTTACAATTCCAGAAAGTGGATATTATAAAATTGAAACATGGGGAGCTCAAGGTGGACATGCAAAGTATAATACCCAGTATTATGGCGGCAAAGGTGCTTATGCTTCGGGATATATAAATCTTACTCAAAATGAAAATCTATATATCTATGTTGGAGGAATGGGTGTCTCACATTCAGGAACGACCACTGATTCTCCAACACCAAATGGTAATGGTTATAATGGTGGTAGCGCTGGTATATTTTATAGCGATAATAGTAATGCTGGTGGTGGTGGCGGTGCCACTGATATAAGATTAGTATCAGGCTCATCTGATAATGATACGTCTTTAAATTCACGAATAATGGTTGCAGCTGGTGGTGGCGGTGCTACTTCTCATAGTAGTGCACCATCATATTCAGGAAGTGGCGGTGATGGCGGCACACTTGTTGGTAATGTTGCTCAAAAAGCGAATAATACATGTTATAGATTTGGTGATGGCGGTAAGCAAACAATAGGTGGTTATTCATATGGTACTGGATGTAGTCATGGTGATGATGATACTATAACTGGTGGTTTTGGTAATCAACTTAATAGTTTACATGCTGGTGGTGGCGGTGGATATTATAATGGTGGTTCTGGTCAACATAGTTCTGCTGGTGGCGGTTCATCATTCATCTCTGGTTATGCTGGTGTAAATGCTATAACATCAGTATCCGATAGGACACATACAAATAATACCCTTCATTATAGTAATAAATATTTTATCAATAATACAATGACTGCTGGAGTAAACTCTGGTAATGGTAGAGCTAGAATAACTTACTTAGGTAATGCACCGCCAACTAAGAATAGTAGGCTTAATAATGTAAGATATATAAAAGATTGTGCTGCAGGTAATACAATTGATGGTTATACTGCATGGCGCGAAATTCAGGCAATTAAAAATGGTGAAAATATTGCCAAAGGCAAAAGTATTATTGATTATACTGAAACATATCATCAAGCTCGTGCTCCATATACATCAATAACTGATGGTTTGATTCCATATAATGATTGGTCTCTAGCAGCTACTGGTGATGGAGCACTAAAGTGTGTAACAGTTGATTTGGGTGATGTATATGATATTGATGAAGTAGCAGTATGGCACATTGGTGTTGATGCTACTGAAGCTGGGACACAAAATGCATATTATATAAATAATGTTACATATGTATCCAGTGATAATACAAATTGGTCATATATTATTTCAACATATGAAATTGAATCTCCAATTGGTAAAAGATTCAATAAATGGCAAGAATGGGTAGATATTATTACATGTCAAAGTGGTACATATCTTCCAGCAGAAGCATCAAGTTGTGCTACTTGTCTAGCAGGATATGCTTGTGCTGGTGGTACATTTACATCTAGTGCAACAAGTAATCAAGGAATTACGCAATGTAGTGCTGGACAATATTCTGCTAGTGGAGCATCAAGTTGCACTAACTGTGTAGCTGGTTCATATAGTGCAGCTGGTGCTACAGGATGTACGGTGTGCCCTAATGGTAAAACAAATACAGCTGGTTCAAGTAGTTGTCCAACAAATTGCTCTAATAGTAGCCAAGTAGCTTCTTGGTTAACCCCTACATGGAATAGTAGCAATAATTCGGTATCAAATTTGTGTACTATTAATAGTTGTAATTATGGATACTTTAAAAGTGGAAATAATTGTACTAATACCGTAGTAATCTCATTTAATGCCAATGGTGGTGGCGGAGCACCAGGAAATATGACATATACATATGATCCAAGTGGTAATACATATGGATATTTACCAACTAAAATACCAGCATGGAGTGGTCGACAATTTATGGGCTGGTCGGAATCATCATCCGGATCTAATCCTGTATATCAACGTGGCGTAGCTTGGTACTATAGTAATATAAGTAGAACTTTATATGCTAAATGGAATAACAATAATACTTGTACAGTGGCATATGAATTAAATGGTGGTACAAACATGCCGGAACCTACAATTTATACATGGGATAAAAGCGGTAGTACATATACTAATTTGACATCTACTGTTCCAAGAAAAAGTGGTAAAACATTTAAAGGATGGTCAGAATCAGCTACAGCTACCAGCCCTTCGTATTCTTCTGGACAAGTGTGGTATTGTAGTAATGGTAGTAGAACATTATATGCAGTATGGGGTTAATAATATAAATAAAAAAGACTATATTTCACGCATATAGTCTTTATTTTTATATGGATCTTTGGGATCTATGTGGTCATAAAACATTATTCCATGTAAGTGATCATATTCATGTTGAAAGGCAATGGCTAATTCTTCACGAACTCTTATTTTTATTGGATTACCATCAACATCATATCCTGTAAATGTTGCTCTGGCATATCTCGGAACGATTCCAGGAACATCTCTGTTGACACTTAGACATCCTTCACCTTCAGATGCATATATTAATTCTTCTGAATGTGATATCATTTTGGGATTTATTATAACATAATCGTTAAAATTACCTTCAGATTCTTCGTGACAAACAACGAAGAATTTTTCATTAATACCCATTTGAGGAGCGGCTAAGCCCATACCAGGACGTAAATTATATTTTTCAGCATATTTTTCTATTTGTGAATAATAAAGATGTTCTAACATATCTTTAATAAGTTTTTTCCTTTCTTTACTTAGCGGAAAGGTTACATCTTTATTTGGCGCTCTTAGATGTTTATCTTTTTCATCTAAGATATCAGAAGTTTTAATCATACTATCCCTTCTTCCACGAATATTTTAACACATATGTTTGTTTTTGTAAAGAAAAAAGGGAAGTTGTTCCCCTTAGTTATTAATAAATGATTTTGAACCTAATACAATTACTAATAAAATGAATAATACTAGCACAATTGCTGCGCCGTTACCATATCCTCCAGTATATCCATAGCCATACATTGGATAAGTGTATGCTTGATTACTACATCCACATCCTTGGCCTGTAGAATATCCACCATAATAGTACATAGTATACCTCCTTTTTATCTAATATAGTTTATGGTAAAAAGAGATATTGGTTCCATATTATTGCCTAAAAAAAAGCACTATTTTGTAGTGCTTTTATTATTTACATTAACTTTATACTTAGTTTCAGCATTAACTTCATCATCAGCTTCAGTAAGTTTAATAATTTCTTCAATAGATGTAAAGCCCGCTAATACTTTATATAAACCATCTTGAAGTAGGGTAATTACATCAGAATTATATACCAAGTTACGAAGTTCTGCTTTTGGCATTCTCGCATTTATAGCGTCTCTTATATCAGGGGAAATTAATAATACTTCTTGGATTGCGATACGTCCATGATAGCCACCTGAACATTGCGGACAACCAACTGGTGTATATATTTGCGGTACATCTAAATTTAAAAATCTCTTAAACATTTCTTTTTCATATGGAGTTGTTTCTCTTGTTTTTTTACATTGATCACATAATTTTCTAGCTAACTTTTGGCTGACAATCCCTGACAATGCAGATGCCAATAGGTAACGTTCAACTTCCATATCTAAAAGTCTTTCGATAGTTGTTAGTGAGTTATTAGTGTGAAGGGTAGATAATACTAAGTGACCAGTAATTGATGCTCTAACAGCAATTTGAGCAGTTTCTGAGTCTCTTATCTCACCAATCATAATAACATTTGGGTCTTGTCTTAAAATGCTTCTTAAAACAGTTGCAAAGTCTAGACCAATTTCGCTATTAACTTGTACTTGGTTAATACCTTCAATATCCATTTCGACGGGATCCTCAACGGTAATTAAGTTAGTTCCTTTAACATTTAGTTTTTGTAAGAATGCATATACGGTAGTTGACTTACCACTACCTGTAGCACCTGTTACTAAGATAATACCATTAGGTTCTTCAAGCATTTTTAATACTTTTTTATAGTTTTCTTCAGAAAAGAATAAATATTCAATACCTTGTAAGCTTCTAGAATAATCAAGAATACGAATAACGATCTTTTCACCTTTTTTGGTAGGTAAGGAAGATACACGCATATCTAAATCTAGACCTTCAAGAGTAGTCTTAATGGCGCCATCTTGTGGTAGACGAGTTTCAGTTATATTCATACCTGATAAGATCTTGATTCTTGTAATTACGTTATTTTTAACGTTATTTGGAATATCAATGTAATCGTTTAAGATACCGTCAATTCTTATTCTTACTTTTAAATAATTATCAGAGTGGTCAAAGTGAATATCACTGGCACCAGCTCTAGCGGAATCAACTATAATTTTATTAACGACATCAACTACTGGCATGTTAGCAAAATCAATCGTATTTTGCATAGTATCACTCTTTCCATTCTTTCTTATTCTTTATTTATTATATAATAATTTCTTCTTTTTTTCAATAGCTTCACTACAGATGACACCTATCATAATCATTATATCATATTATTTCAAAAATGAAAAATATTTTTAATATTTTTCTTTATTTAAACGGCTGTTTGCTTAATAGTAAATAATCCCTTGACAAATAAGCAAAAAGATGCTATTATAGTAAGCCATAAAGAAAAAATATGAGAGGAGTGATATGATGAATAATAATTATTTAATTGAATATTTAAATGAAAATGAATATCACAAAAAAGAACGTGCAATAAAAAAATATAATATGCTTGCTTATAAAAAATTATTATTTGATTTTTATCCTAGTTTAAAAGAGGGTAATTTTATTGGTGTCATTTCATCTCGTAATGAAAAAGAAGGAACAACAACATATGAATTAAAATTACCTACAGATGCAATGTTTAGTAAGGTACATGGTGATATTGTCTTAAAATATACAGCATATCATAAGCAAAATATTGTAATGTTAGATGATATTACCACTCCTGATGATATTTTGATAGAAGGCCATCAAGAAGAACTTACGACATATAAAGGGGTAATGGTATCAAAAACACATGCTGATAAGGATATATTTAAGATAAATCTTTTAAATATGATGCAAAAATAATCTTGTTTTACAAGATTTTTTAATTTGTGTTATAATTATATTGTCATGTCCTCGTAGCTCAGTAGGATAGAGCGATCGCCTCCTAAGCGATAGGTCGTTGGTTCAATTCCAATCGGGGACGCCATTTTGTATGAGACTCTAACTAATAATTAGAGTTTTTTAATTATTTACATAAAGTGTCATTTGTTTATTTAATTCCTTATATTTATTGACTTTAGTAAGTTATTTATATATAATTAGTATAGGTGATATAATGAGGAAGTTAGTAAATGGTATATTAATTTTATCATTGTTTTTAATATTGTTAATTCCTTGTAAAGTTTCTGCTAAAACCTTACAAGATTTATATAATGAGTTAGCTAAATTACAAAATCAATATGAAGCTAATAAAAATAAAAGACAATTAACACAAGCACAAATTAATGAATTAAATAATGAAATTAATACAATATCTGCTTCAATTGAAAAGACAAGAGAAGAAATAAAACAAACGGAAATTGATATCGAATATAGTAAACAAAAAATTGAAGATAAGAAAGTTGAAACGGATGGATTGCTTCAATTCTTACAGGTATCAAATGGTGGAAATATCTACTTGGAGTATTTATTTGATGCTGAAAATTATACTGATTTTATATATCGTTATGAAGTTGTAAAACAACTTACTAATTATAACTCAGACTTGATAGATGAGTTGGAAAAGTTAATTATTGAACTGCAAGCTAAAGAAAAAGAGTTAGCTGAGAAAAATGTTAAACTTGAAAATGATCGTAAATCTTTAACGGAAAAAGTTAGCACTTTAACTTCAAATTTATCTGGGTACATGTCTGAAGGTGTCGATATTGAAGAAGACATTAAAGATATGAAGAAGATGATTAAAGTATATGAAGATATGGGTTGTGAACGTAATCAAGATCTTAGTAGTTGTAGTGGTTCAGTTAATGCTTATGGTTGGAAATTTCCACTATCATATGGCTGTGTAACTAGTGAATATACAGGCTGGAATAGACGTACTGACTGGAGTGGCGGTGGTGGACACCATGCGATTGACTTGGACTGTGTTGGTGAAGGAACAAATGTATATGCGGCTGCTGATGGCGTTATATCAAGAATTGCCTTCTTTGGTAGTTGTGGTGGTAATACGGTATATATTTCCCATGTTGTTAATGGCAAGAAATATACTTCACAATATATGCATTTACTACGTGTAGCAAGTGATATGTATGTTGGTAAAGTTGTTACTGATAATACTGTTATTGGTTATGTTGGTGGATGGAGTACTTCAATTGAGCATGGTGGATATGATTACTGTACTACGGGTACACACTTACATTTTGGTATTGCTGAAGGTCATAGTGCATATGATTTTAATTCACACTCAATTAATCCACGTGAAATATTTGGATTTCCATCACTAGTATATAATGGTGGCGGATTCTTCTATCGATAATTATAAAGGAGAAGGGTAGTAATGAAAAACAAAATGAATATATGGCATTTTACTTGGATTGTTGGGATATATGCAATTTTGGTTACAATATTAATATTAACTATACAATATAAAGTAAAATGGGAAAATAAAGATCTTAATACATACTTATATTTTTATAATTGCAGTGGCCATATATGTACTACGAATGAAAAAATTGATAACTATGATAGCCATTTTAGATGTGAGAAGAAAGTATGCCCATATGTTAAGGAAAGACAAGATGATTTGTTTGTTTTGACTACTGGTGAGAAAGATTATTTATTTGATTATAAAAATGATAAAACAATTAGTGATGAATATATTAATTACTCTATTATGAATGATGGGGTAGTGGTAAAAGATAATAGTGGCAAATATGGAATAATTGATTTTGCTGGTCAAGTACTTATTGCTCCTTATTATAATAAAATTGTCGATTATAAAAATGGTTATCTTGCATATGCTGAAAATGGCAAGATAGGAATTATCAATAGTGAAAAAAACATAAATATAAATCCAACATATGAAGGCGTTAGAATGATAAGCGATAATAAATATGCATATTTAGAAGATGGTAAATATTATATAGCTTCATATGACACTGAATTACCAATTAATAATTTATCTTATGACTATGTTTATCCAATTGATGATATAATACTTACTTTCAAGGATAGAAAACTAGATATTTTATCTGATAATATGGAATCTAAATTATTACTTAAGATTGATACTACCTATACATATACAGAAGAGAAGGAGAGGGATAGTCTTAGAATATATAGGGAAGGCAACCTACTCCACTTTAGTATTGGTAATACAGATAATAGCGTAGATTATATTTTTGATCTTAAGAATAAAAAATTATTTTATTAAAAAAAGAATATTTTAAATATTCTTTTTATTTTGTATATTATATATATCCTTATATATAATATAAATATGATATCTATACCTTATATATTATAATAAGGATATATATGATGCATTCAATGTGGACAATTAATCATCTTTATTATTTTCGATGCAAATTTTAAAAATTAATTTTTGCATTGAAGCTTACCAAGTGTTCATCTGTTTCTAACTCGATGCAAAATTCTTACGCGCATTATTACCTTATAATTATATATAATGATTAAAAATATATTTTTAACTTTGTAATTGAAATTATTTTTATATATTTATATTTTATTCATAAACATAATTATGATATAGCGTAGTAAAGATTATTTTATAATTTAAAAAAATGTTATATTCAAAATATAAAGAAGTTAACATAATATATATTATAGGAACTTAACCTTTGCTTGTTTTATGGTTATAATAAATCCTTCTTAATTTTTATTAATACTATTATCCTTTTATATTATTAAATACTGTAATATTCTATTTTACCTAAAAATTAAAAAGCAAACAAATATTTATTATAAAAAAAGAGTATCACTACTCTCTTCTATTGATTATATAAGCCTCTAGATTGAATCTCAGCTATCTTATCAAATACTTCACTAGCATTATGTTCATTTATTTCGGTATATCCTAATTCTTTTAATGCTAATACTTTAGCAGTATTTAATTCTTGAGTTCTACTTAATTTTTCTTCATTCTTTCTAGATAATTCATTTTCCCATCTACGATGTGATTCAGCTAATTTAGTTCTTGAAGCACCACCATTATTGTATAGTGTCATTGCTGAATACATTATACTTTCAAATACAAATTGGCCATCTTCTTCAAATTCATATGTAGTTGGAGGTGTAAAACCAGCTGCTTTTGAGAAATAGCCTAATACATATCTTGCTTCTTTTGTTTTAGCACATGTATTAATAAAATGATATAAATAATTTAATAAAGTTAAACTATTTTTAGTTTTATCTTCATTTAAGATTTCTTTTAGTAAGAAAACAATATCATTGATTATGTTTTGTTCTTCAGGTCTTAGACCAGTAAGTTCAATTATTTCATTCTTTTTAGCTGTAGTTCTTTTAGCATTAAATAATTTATTTCCTACTTCTTGAATATATTCTTTAGTAAGATCTATTTCCCTTAATTCATCTTCATTTTTAACATTTAATAAAGCAAATAAAGCTTGTGATTTATCATTGGATAATTTAGATAGATCTTCTCCATCTAGATAGTTATATACCATCTGTCTAGATACACCTAGGTATTTAGCTAAATTTACTTTTGATATATTTGCTTCTTTTAAGATTACATTAATTTTTTCTACGGTATTCATAATTACCTCCATACATCTATAATTTTATCATTTTACATTTATTGTGTCAAGTCATTGGTATCATTTGATGTAGTTGTATTCTCTTTATTTAGTACTTCTTCCACTGGTTTAGGTACAGTACCATTATTCTCATTATTTGGATTTAAATTAGTACCACATACTGTACAGAAATTGCCATGTCTTTTGGTTCCACAATTTGGACAGAAATTGATAGTTGCTGGTATATTTACTGGTTTATCATTAATAGGCACACTACTATATAGGTATTTTCTGGCTGCTGCTACCCTCTTTACTTTTTTAATGCCATAAATATATATAAATATTAGAAATAATACAAAGACACCAATAAAGAAATAGCTTTCTGTCATTAAGCAATAATCATATATACCATGAGCTACAGTTGGAGCAATTATACTTAGGGCAATATTCTTTTTAAATAACTTATCATTGTGATTAATCGTAGCAATTTTAGCTAGGCCAATATATTCACCCATAATAATGGCATCGGCTGCATGGCCTGGTATAGCAGTTATTGCTCTCATAATTCCAGTACTAATTCCTGAACTTAAAACGTAAAAAACATTTTCAAAGCATGCAAAGCCAAGAGATACAAAAACGGCATAAACAATGGCATCATATACTTGATCAAATTCTTTATGCTTAAATCCCACGTTATAAACAACTAGCCATTTAAATACTTCCTCGACTAAGGCTACGCAGATAAATGCATAGAATAACCAACCAATCAATGTGCGATATTCTTCTGATCCAAACATCGGTCCTAAAACTACTTCTAAAATGGCAGCTGGTAAGCAAATTAACATTCCAAATAAAAACAATTTACGTAGTAATTTTGGAGGTTCTTTTTGGTCATCCTTTTTATAAATATATAATCCAATTAAATAAACTGGCAAAATAGATATTGCTAATAAAATCAAAAAACTTAGCATTTATATCACCCTTATTCTCTATCTTAATTTTATCAAAAAAATGTAAATTAGTCCATAAAAAAATAACTAAAATTAGTTATTCTTTTGATACTTTATCAATAATACCGCCACCTAGGCATAAATCATCTTTATATAGGACACAAAATTGTCCAGGTGTTACGGCTTTGGCATTTTCATAAGTAAGTTCTAAAGTATTATTATCTAGGTATTTTACTTTGCATGGAATGTCTTTTTGACGATAACGGAATTTGCATGAGCACTCCTCTACTCTATCATCTGTTAGATAGTTAAAGTCTGTTATGATAGCTTTATTTGAAAATAAATACTTGTTTTCATCACCACTACATACATATAAAATGTTATTTTCTAGGTCCTTTTTTACAACGAAAATTTTATCTTCAGCACCACCTAAATTTAGACCTTTTCTCTGCCCTATTGTATAGTACATAAGTCCATTATGTTCACCTAGAATTTTGTTGGTTTCAATATCTATGATTTTACCACTTTGATTAGGTAAATAATTCTTTAAAAACTTGGTAAAATTTCTTTCACCAATAAAACATATACCGGTAGAATCTTTCTTTTTAGCAGTTACTAAATCATTATCTTTTGCAATTTTACGTACTTCTGGTTTAGTAATATCTGATAATGGAAAAATAACGTCTTTAAAGATATCTTTATTAACATAGGCTAAGAAATAACTTTGATCTTTATTTAGGTCAGTTGCTTTACATAATTTACCATCACGTATTTTAGCATAATGACCGGTGGCAATATAGTCAGCCCCTAATTCTTTAGCCTTTTTATAAAATAAATCAAATTTTATATATTTATTACACATAACGTCTGGATTTGGAGTTCTTCCTTTTTTTAATTCATCTAAAAAATATGTAAATACATTATCCCAGTATTCTTTTACATAATCAACACGGTATAATGGAATACCTATTTTATCGCATACTTCTTTTGCATCGTTATAGTCTTCTTCTTGTGGGCATATATCATTATTTATATTGGGGTTACCTAAATAGTCATTATTGATAGTACTATCCCAATTACGCATGAATAAACCGATAACTTTATATCCTTGTTCTATTAACTTTATGGCTGCGACAGATGAATCTACACCCCCAGACATGCCAATTACTACTGTTTTCATAAAACTTCACCAACAAAATTATATCATAAAACATCCAAATTTCAAATTAAATATATAGTTTAATAATTAATTTGACGAGTGATGGTACTAAAAAAGCTTCACTTAATGATGAAATAATACTAATAATAATTGAAAATACAAATATTAATAAATAATTTTTAAGGAAATGTTTAATATATAGATTATTATTAGTTTTAAAGATTAGTTTAAGTAAATACCATGAAAATGTTATACTATAGATAGTCAAAATTAAAATGACAACAATATTTAATAATTCACCAAATATTAGATAAATAAAAGATAATAAGATACCTTTATATTTATATGTTAAGATAAATGAGGCAATGCTAAAACTAAAGATAAAACCTTTAAAAAATATTATTAAAAGATTAAAGATGATGCCTAATAGTGCCATTCCTAGTATCCAGATTAGTATGACGTATATCAAATTGATGGAAAGACAATTTTTGAGTGTCATAATACTAGTGATGGAACCGTTATTGATGTTATCGATAAATATTTTTATTTTATCGGTAACTAGTATTCGATCATTCATACTGATAATTACTGAGAAAACTGAACCCATAATGACGCCAAGAAATAATACAAAGATAGCAATAGTATTAATTTTTTTATGTGGTAAAATGATACTTTTAATGCGATTATATTTTCTTAACATGATATTCACCCATAAAATTATATTCTTTAATATTGTAAATATGCTAGTTTTTAGGTATAATTAATATGAGGTGTAATAATGAGTAAAAAGAAGAAAAAGAAAAAAACTAGTTTGATTGCTAGAATTATGGGAATATTAATGCTAATACTAATGCTTGGATCAACTGTTGTTGGCGTTCTTGCTTATGTTGTAAAATAAAAGAACTATTACTAGTTCGTTTTTTTATTTTACAACAAAGGCTAAATATGCAACAACACCAGCCACGATTATTGTAATTGCTACCAATAACCAATAACTTGTAAAACCACTACTCATTTGAGGTTGTAATTCTCTACTAGGCATTACTTCTGGTTCTGGTTCATGAACTGCTTTTGGAGCATCTACTTCATTATTATAACTACCTACGACAAAGGTAATAGCTGGAGTTTCCATTTTTTTATAGGTAGTAGCGTTGACGTTATACATTTGAATTACTTCAAGTAAATTCTTACATGTAATGCGTTCTTTATATCTAGTTGTAAACCAATTAATGAAGGCTTTATATCTATCATTATTAATTAGAATTACTTGATTATCAATATTCTTATTGGCTTCTTTTAGATTTAAGTATGCACCATTGATTGTTTTAGCTAAGATCATATCGATAGTTTCATATTTATTGGTATCCATTTTTTCTAAGATACTCATACCATCTTCATCTAAGATTGGTAATACTAATGTTATATTATAACCATCAATATATGAAAAAGTATTTTTAACATTTTCCATAACCCATAATTCATCAGACATATCTAAGTTATAATTATCCATTTTTGATTTTAGTTCAATACAGATATTAGTCGTATCAAAGTTTTTGGGAATGGTAATGTAATAACTGATGTCTGCTGTTTTAACATAATATACTACGTGATTTGCTAAATCTAAGACTTGTCTTTTGTCCATATTTATTCCTCCATTATTTTTCAACTTTATATACTTCTAATCCGGCATTTATTAGTTCATCGATAGTAACTAATTCTTCTTCTAATGCTTTAACTACGAGTACTTTTTTACCATCAGGAAACTTAACAAAGACAGAACTACTTTTTATACAAGGAAATGAATAAGTATATTTATCATCTTCATAGAACTTTTCTATAGACTCGGCACACATATAAGATGCATCTATAATTTGTATTTGTTTACTACGTAAATTTCTATTTACACCAATTAAGATAATTGCAATAATAACAATTACAAAAGTTAAGACACCAAATAGTATTACGATTTTATCCTTTTTCATATCTTATTCTCCTACAATATGATTATAGCATAATATATAAAAAAAGAAAAGATAAATTTTATATTTATCTTTCTAAATAATTATGACTGCATGCTCTAATTAAACGATTCATAATTGCTAAGCCTAATCCTTCTTTACTTACTCCTTCAATTAAGATTAATTCAGGGTTGTAAGTATCGGCAAGACGTAATAATTTAAAAATATTATGAGCAATTTGAGTTAGATTAGTACCATAGTTTAAGAATTTCTTACATGGAATATCTGATAAGATATCGCTTCCTATAATAACAGTATTTTTTGTACTTTTTTCTTTAAAATAAGATACTAATTCTTTTTTATTTTTAATATAAATTAGTTCACATTTAGCATTTGGCGCATAATGCTTATATTTCATACCGGGACTTTCTACGGGTCCGGATACTTTTTTAAAAACATTATCTGATACTTTTACGTTACCTATTACTTCTTTTATATCTTCGGCAGTAATGAATCCTGGTCTTAAGATTACTGGTATGTTATCGATTACTTTAACGACTGTTGATTCAAGACCAATATCGGTGTTATCACCATCAATAATATAATCTACTTTATTATTAAATTCATTGACAATATCGGCAATATCTGTTCCTGATGGTTTGCCTGATATATTTGCTGATGGGGCTGCAATGGGGACTTTGGATGATGATAAAATTAGATTAGCTATTTTATTTGAAGGAATTCTTATGCCCACAGTATCAAGTCCAGCTGACACGTTATCTGGAATATTATCCTTCTTTTTTAAAATTAGAGTGAATGGTCCTGGCATAAAGGCGTCAATTAATTTCTTTTCAATATCATTAGTAATATAGGCATATTTTTCAATACTCTTTTTATTATTTAAGTGTACAATTAATGGGTTATCTCCTGCTCTTCCTTTGGCAATAAAGATTTTTTTAACTGCTTCACTATCTAGGGCATTTGCTCCTAGTCCATAAACTGTTTCTGTCGGGAAAATAACTAGTCCCCCACTCTTCAAGCATTTATTAATATTTTCAAGTTCGTAGACACTGATTTTTTCTTTCCAATTATATACTTCCATTCTATCCCTCTATTCTAAGAATTGGCAATGCCTGCACAATTCTTCACATTTATAGCCCTTTTTAAAGCCCTCACGCATAGATTTTACCCGGTTACTATTAAATATATCATCTAGGTTACTTTCGTAAATGTTGCCTAAATTTATTACTCCTTTTGCATCTAAGCAGCATGGGATAATTGTTCCATCAGATAGAATACCGATATGATCAATTAATCCTTTACATCTACCTTGTTTGTTATAGTAGTTATTATTTAAATCAGGCCAAATAAATTCATGAAATGTATCAATTATTAGATTATTGGTAATTTTAATTTTTTGATTATTATTTATTTTATTATAGTTAGTATGATATCTTTCATTTATATATGCTAAAATTTTTTGATTATATTTATTATTTACCCATAGACGAAGTGATACAAATGTATTTGTTCTTAAATTGTCTATAATATCAAATAGATTAGCTAAATAATTATCTATACTAACTCCATATTTTTCATTATAACTATGTATAGAAACGTTTAATCTATGAATATGTATATTATCTTTAATATTTTTAATTAAGTAACCATTGGTGGTAATATTAACAAGAAGTCCTTGATTATATGCATAATTTATAAAATTATTAATTTCCTTATGCATAAGGGGTTCTCCTAAAACATGCAAATACAATTCATCAGTATAACTTTTAATTTTATCAATTATTAGTTTATAGTTATCATATGTAATATTAGTAATTTTTCTTTGATTTTTAATACAAAAATCGCAGTTTAAATTACAACCATTGGTAATTTCTAAATATACTTTCTTTAGATGCATAAAATCACCATGTTTAATAATATCATAAAACTTGTAATTTGACAAACAAATACTTGTAAATACCATCTTTTGGTGGTAAAATATTAGCCATATTTTGAGGTGATATTATGACACAAAAATTACAAAGTGCATATATAGCAAGTACTATTATTGAAAAATTTTATGATAAATTAAGAGAAATCTCATGTTTACAAAATGAAGATAGTTCTGAATATACAACTATTATAAATAAACTTAAGAAATCTGTTATTGCTGAAGATATGATTTATGATGAACTATCTTTAGATGAAGCAACGACAGCATATAATAAACTAAATGAAAATAAAACATCTGATCCAGTTGGTGTAAGAATGCGTTATAAATTAAGTCAAGCAATTATTAAAAAGCAAAATACATCAATTAATATAGAACTTAGTAATATGATTAGTAGTAAAATAATTATTGATGTTTTAAAAAGAGTAACATTAAAAATAGCTAAGTTATCGGAAACAGCTGTTGGCGAAGGATTTATTGATATATTATTGCTTTATAATGATATCTATAAATATAGTTATTTAACAAGTAATAGTTATATTGAAAAATTAGCACTTGAATATGAATATGATATTTTATCATTACCAGATATTCATTTTAGCGATGTTGAGAAAAAATATGGCATACTATTTGTTAAAGAATCATCGAATATTGCTTTAAATTATATTGAAGGTAGTATTCGTGAATTACTTGATATGCGTACGGATGATGAGCATTTAAAAGTATATGTAATGATTTTAGAAGTATCAAGAATTGAAGTAATGCTTCCATACTTGAATAAAGAATCTTTAATACTACTATCATCATACTTGAATAATTTAAATATTACTCCGGATAATGATATGGTATTTAAAAAAATTAAAAAACTTTTAAATAAACGAAAAGAAGAACTTGAATAAGTTCTTTTATTTTACTAAATCATCACAATTCTTGATAATTTCCTGGTAATACTCTTTACCAGCAATTTTATTAAATAATTTATCAATTTTTTTAAACTGTTCTAAGACAGTTGCTCTATTTACATGATGAATGTCAGTACCTAGATAATCAACATAATGTTTTTTTAGCATATATTTAAGTAATTTTTCAGATGATTTGCCATAATGGCCAATAATACTTGAATAATTACATTGAAATAACAAGCCTTCTTCTTTTAATTCATCAACTAAATTATAATTATCTTGAAAATAGCTATATCTTTCTGGATGAGCTAAAATTGGTATATAACCTTGTAATTTTATTTCATATATGATGTCTGCTAGTCCAAGTATTTGGTTGTGAAATGGTAATTCAAATAATAAATATTTAGTATTATTTAATGAATATATTTTACCTTCGTGTATACCTTCAATCATATGATCGTTTATAAATACTTCATTACCTAAATATAGATTAATATCAATATTATATCTTTTTACTGCTTCCCTTAATACAGCCAATTTTTCTAATTTTTCTGGATTATAACTACAATATTCAGTATCTTCAATGTAGTGTGGAGTCATAATGACATTATCAAAACCACACTTTTTCATCATACGCAGTAATTCTAAACTTTCTTCAATGTTTTTGCTACCATCATCAACATCAAATATTATATGTGAATGAATATCAGTCATTATATCACCTACTCATAATAATTAGAGTATTTACCACGTTTTGTTTGACTTGTACGATTAACGACAACACCAGCAATGTTAGCGTCAATTTTCTCTAATGCTTTTTTAGTATCTTCAAGTTCATCAATTTTTGTGTAATTGGCTGATGATACGATAATAACACGATCTACTAAACTAGCAACAATAAGTGAGTCAGGCAAACCATTAATAGGCACACCATCAAATATAATATGATCAAAATTTTTCCTTAAGAAATCAACTGCTTTTTTAGCATTTGCGGAGTTTAGTAATTCACTAGGATTTGGAGGTACAGTACCACGAGGAATAACAAATAAATCGGGAATATCGGTCTTTTTGACATATTCTGCATAATTAACATCATTTTGTTCTACAAGTAGATTTGATAATCCTAATTTGTTTGATACACCAAATATTTTATGTACTCTACCTAGACGTAAGTCACTATCAATAAGTAAAGTTGATTCTCCAGTTTGAGCAAATGCAGCGGCTAAATTACTACTGATAAAACTCTTACCTTCACCTGGAACAGAACTAGTAATAAGCAGTACTTTAGATTCTTCCGCTGATGTGAATTGTAAATTAGTTCTAATTGTTCTAATATCTTCACTGATATTTGATTTTGGTCTTGTAAAAATTACTAATTCATCTTTCATATTTATTTACCTCCCTTACTAGTCATCTCTTGAACACTACCAAGGATAGGTAATTTAATTTTTTGTTCTACTTGTTCAACTGACTTAATGGTTCTATCGAAATAGAAGATAATAAATAAGATACCAGCAGCAAGAATAAAACCAATCATAAAGTATATGATTACTTGCTTTATAACATTGATATTATATGGTTTTTCGGCTTCTGTGGCTTTATCCAAAATATTAACATTATTTAAATTGTATAAATCAACTACTTCAGATGCAAAATAATTGGCAGTAACATTAGCAATGTTTTTAGCTTTAATGGCATCTCTATCATTAACAGTTATCTTAATAATTTCGGTATTATTTAAAGCAGTAACATTAATTTTTTCGTGTAGTTCTTCATAAGTTAAATCTAATCTTAGTTCACTAATTACTTGATCTAATACTCTACGTGATTTAACTATCTCAGCATAAGTATCAACTAGCGTTTTATTCAAATTGACATCACTTTGAGTAATGCCTGATGAACTAGCGCTTTCATTACTTCCTAAAATTACGGTTGTGTATGATCTATACATTGGTTTTTGAATAAATAAGCCATATACACAGCCAATTAAACATACAGCAATTGTAATAATTGCAAGGGTTCCTAATTTTCCTTTAAAAAAATCGAATAATTCTTTTAAATCTATTTCTTCCATTCTGCCACCTCTATTTTATATTATAACATATAATTAATTATTTTGTATAATTTTTAGATATATTTACAAAAGAATTATACTAGTTCATATTCTCTGGCTATTATTCTTTTATCAGAACAATACTCTATTACATATTTATTATCTTTTTTACATATAATTATTCCAACGGTATCGTTTTCTTCCACTGTTTTTAGATTCTTATCTACGTAATTCATATATGTCATAATCTGCCCCGTATGTTCTTTTTTTAA
>JAEEGL011644561.1_pt1 | contig 22494 bp, 19 predicted proteins | sample 9134231 | NCBI WGS metagenome assembly JAEEGL01 (sample SAMN16246548, study PRJNA631951) | gut metagenome | biome: gut microbiome; feature: rumen; material: fiber-attached | host: Bos | place: Iran: Karaj | collected 2018-10
AGAGAGTGCAGGGTCTACAGGATATCCAAATACCGTTTCGGTATAGTCTTAACGCAGGGACTTAACCGCCAGATAAGACGTATGTGCAAGGCCTGCGGTGCAAATGTGACAGCTCTTAAAAGAATAAGGTTTTGCAATGTCACTCTGGGCGATATGAAGCCCGGCGATGTAAGAGAACTTACGGATGAAGAGATAATGATACTTGAAAAAACAGGGAAAGAATAAAAATAAGGCTTATTCCGGGGCATTTTTATCAAAGAAAATATATAAATTTTTCTAAAAAATGTTGTTGCCAAAAGAGGGCGTTTTTGCTAGAATGATATGCGGTGAAAATTGGGTTTGAATCGCATATCTTTTTTTTATGAGTTCAAACTTTTAAAAAATCTTAGGAGGACTAATATGAGTACTACAGGTCTTACATCTGCAGGCAGAAGGATCGATGCACTGCTGGATGAGGGCAGCTTTGTGGAAATAGGCGGAAGCGTTACGGCTCGTTCCACCGATTTCAATCTGACTGCCAAGAAACAGCCTGAGGATGGTGTAATCACAGGATACGGCACCATTAACAGCGGGCTGGTTTATGTGTACAGTCAGGATGCCTCAGTTTTGGGCGGATCCATGGGCGAGATGCACGCAAAGAAAATCATGGGTATCTACAAGATGGCCATGAAGATGGGCGCGCCGATCATCGGTATGATCGACTGTGCGGGCCTCAGACTTCAGGAGGCTACCGATGCCCTTAACGCATTCGGAGAGCTTTTCGCTGCACAGATAGACGCATCGGGAGTTGTGCCCCAGATAACCGCGGTATTTGGAAATTGCGGCGGCGGAATGGCACTTGTTCCCGCACTTACAGACTTTACATTTATGGAAAAGGATAAGGCAAAGCTCTTTGTCAACAGCCCCAATGCTCTTGACGGAAACAGGACGGAAAAATGCGATACCGCATCAGCTGCTTTCCAGAGCGCAGAGGCAGGAAATGTAGACTTTGTCGGATCAGAAGACGAGATCATAGCAGCTATACGCGACCTTATCGGTTTCATTCCCGAAAACTGTGATGATGAGGCTCTTTATGCATCCGGAGAAGATGACATCAACAGACTTGTAGAAGGCGTTGAAAACGGTGCCGGAGATGCAGTATATGTTCTTCAGACCATCGCAGACGACAGCAATCTTTTCGAGCTCAAAGCAGACCATGCAAAGGAAATGGTTACAGGCTTTATAAAGCTCGGCGGACAGACAGTCGGATGCATCGCAAACAGAAGCATCGTAACAGATGAAGAGGGCAAGGAAGAAAAGCTCGATACAAGGCTTACGGTACAGGGGCTTGAAAAGGCAGCAGGCTTTGCAAGATTCTGCGATGCTTTCAACATCCCCATCCTTACACTTTCATCCGCAACAGGCTTCAAGACAGATGTATGTTCCGAAAAGAGAATGGCAAGGGCGGCAGCATCTCTGGTTAAGACTATAGCCGACGCTACCGTTCCCAAGGTAAACCTTGTTACCGGAAATGCTTTCGGAACAGCTTATCTTATAATGAACTCAAAGTCTCTCGGCGCAGACCTTTCATTTGCGTGGCCCGATACAAGCGTCAGCGTAATGGATGCTCAGTCAGCTGCAAAGATCATCTATGCAGACGAGATCGCAAAGAGTGACGACCCTGTTGCCGCAATAAACGAAAAAGCCAAAGAATATGCTCTTCTTAGCGCTTCCGCGGCATCTGCGGCATCAAGAGGATATATCGACAGCATCATCGATCCTGCGCAGACAAGAAAGCATTTGGTTGCAGCATTTGAGATGCTTTATACAAAAAAAGAAGAAAAGCCTGCAAAAAAACACAGCGCTGTTCTTTAAGGAGGCCATATGTCGCTTGATAATTTGATGACGGCGCTCGCCCACACCCTTATAGGTATGGGAACCGTGTTTATCATATTGATACTCATAAGCGCCATTATATACCTTTTCAAGTTTATTCCCAAAGCACAGGAATGGGCTGCAAAGAGAAAGCAGAAAAACGTTCCGGAACCAGTAGCGGCTCCCGAACCTGTGCAGCCTGTCGAGATCATCGAAGACGAAACAGACGATCTTGAACTTGTGGCAGTTATCTCGGCAGCCATAGCCGCAGCAATGGGAAAAGAAAACACGGACGGTTTTGTGGTAAGATCCATTCGCCGTTCCAAAGGAAACCGCTGGTAAAAAGCTGAATGCTTTTTTGAAAGGAGAAACATGAAAAATTATATCATTACCGTTAACGGTACAGAATACGAAGTATCAGTAGAAGAAGTTGAAGGCGGCGCTGTAAGCGCAGCTCCCAAGGCCGTAAAGGCAGCTCCCAAGGCTGCACCCAAGGCAGCAGCAAAGCCTGCGGCAAGTGCAGGTGCAGGCTCCGTAAAGGTAGCTGCAGGCGCAGCAGGTAAGATCTTTAAGATCGAAGCAAAGGTCGGACAGGCTGTAAAGGCAGGAGATGCAATAGTTATCCTCGAGGCCATGAAGATGGAGATACCCGTTGTGGCTCCTCAGGACGGAACAGTTGCAAGCATCGACTGCGCTGTCGGCGATGCTGTAGAGCAGGGTGCTACTCTTGCAACTCTGAACTAATTCTTTTATCTGTTATCGGAGGTTAACAAATGATACTCGACACATTTAGCAACCTGATGCAGCAGACAGCCTTCGCATCGCTCACATGGGGAAATTACATCATGATCCTTGTTGCTCTTTTCTTCATGTATCTTGCGATAGGAAAAGGCTTCGAGCCGCTGCTTCTGGTGCCTATATCCTTCGGTATGCTTCTTGTAAATATCTATCCTGATATCATGAAGGAAGCATATGTAGATGAAAACGGTATAGAGCATGCTGCAGGTCTGCTTCATTATTTCTACACACTTGATGAGTGGGCAATACTGCCGTCGCTCATCTTTATGGGTGTCGGCGCCATGACGGACTTCGGTCCGCTTATAGCAAATCCCAAGAGCTTTCTTTTGGGAGCAGCCGCTCAGTTTGGTATCTATGCGGCATATATCGGCGCCATGCTCCTTGGCTTTGACGGCAAGGCAGCAGCAGCCATTTCCATCATCGGCGGTGCAGACGGTCCTACATCCATCTTCCTTGCCGGAAAACTTGGGCAGACTGCCATCATGGGTCCTATTGCGGTTGCGGCATATTCATATATGTCACTCGTGCCGATCATACAGCCGCCCATCATGAAGCTCTTGACAAGCGAAAAGGACAGAAAGATCAAAATGGAACAGCTTCGTCCCGTTTCAAAGCTTGAAAAGATCCTTTTCCCCATCATCGTTACAGTAGTTGTTTCCCTTATACTTCCCACAACAGCGCCCCTCATCGGTATGCTGATGCTCGGTAATCTGTTCAGGGAATCGGGCGTTGTGCGCCAGCTTCAGGAAACAGCATCAAACGCACTTATGTACATCGTAGTTATCCTTCTCGGAACTTCCGTAGGCGCAACAACAAGCGCGGAAGCATTCCTCAACCTGGATACCATCAAGATCGTCGCACTCGGCCTTATAGCGTTTGCGTTCGGTACGGCCATGGGTGTCATCTTCGGTCAGATCATGAAGGTCGCGACTCACGGAAAGGTAAATCCTCTTATCGGTTCCGCCGGTGTTTCAGCTGTTCCTATGGCAGCCAGAGTATCACAGAAGGTCGGAGCGGAGGCAGATCCCACAAACTTCCTTTTGATGCATGCAATGGGACCCAATGTTGCCGGAGTTATCGGTACAGCGGTCGCAGCCGGAGCCTTCATGGCAATATTCGGTGTTTTCTAATTTTAATCAGTAATAAGGAGAAAAACTCATGGCAGATAAAAAACCTGTTAAGATAGTTGAGACCGTCCTTCGTGACGCTCATCAGTCTCTTATAGCAACCAGGATGACCACCGAGCAGATGCTTCCTATCGTAGACAAGATGGACAAGGTAGGATATTATGCGGTGGAATGCTGGGGCGGAGCAACATTCGACGCTTCGCTTAGATTCTTAAAAGAAGATCCCTGGGAAAGACTCAGAAAGCTTCGTGACGGCTTTAAGAATACAAAGCTTCAGATGCTCTTCAGAGGACAGAACATTTTGGGATACAACCATTATCCCGATGACGTTGTAGAATACTTCGTACAGAAGTCAATAGCAAACGGTATAGATATCATCCGTATTTTCGACTGCCTTAACGATATCAGAAATCTTCAGACGGCAGTCAATGCGGCGATCAAGGAAAAAGGACATGCCCAGGTAGCGCTTTCATACACACTTGGTGATGCATACACACTTGAGTACTGGATGGATATGGCTAAGCGCGTAGAAGACATGGGCGCACATTCCATATGTATCAAAGACATGGCAGGTCTTCTGCTTCCCTACAAGGCGCAGGAGCTTGTTGAAGCATTAAAGAGTGCCACAAAGCTTCCGATAGACCTGCATACGCATTATACATCAGGCGTTGCGTCTATGACATATTTAAAGGCAGTAGAGGCAGGCGTTGATATAATCGACACCGCAATGTCACCTTTTGCACTCGGTACATCACAGCCCGCAACAGAAGTAATGGTAGAGACCTTCAGAGGTACACCCTACGATACAGGTCTTGACCAGCAGCTTCTTGCCGAGATCGCGGATTACTTCATGCCTCAAAGAGAAGCTGCCCTTAAGAGCGGCCTCTTGAATCCCAAGGTTCTTGGAGTAAACATCAAGACTCTTCTCTATCAGGTACCCGGTGGTATGCTTTCAAACCTTATCAGCCAGCTTAAAGAGCAGAACGCTGAAGACAAGTATATCGACGTATTAAAGGAGATCCCTCAGGTTAGAAAAGATATGGGCGAACCGCCTCTTGTTACACCTTCTTCACAGATCGTCGGAACTCAGGCTGTATTCAATGTGCTTATGGGCGAAAGATACAAGATGGCTACAAAGGAGACCAAGGCCCTTCTTTCCGGACAGTACGGTCAGACTGTAAAGCCGTTCAACCCCGAGATCCAGAAGAAGGTAATAGGCGATACAAAGCCCATCACCTGCAGACCTGCAGATCTTTTACCGCCCGGTCTTCCCGAATTTGAAAAGAAAGTCGCACAGTATAAGATCCAGGATGAGGATGTTCTTTCATACGCATTGTTCCCTCAGGTTGCAACCGATTTCTTCAAATACCGCGAGGCTCAGATGACAAAGGTCGATCCAGCCTTGGCTGATGCCGAGACAAAGAGCTATCCTGTATAATTAAACTTAATAAAAAAGAGCTGTCACGCCAAAGCATGACGGCTCTTTTTTATTACAATTAGTAACTACGGCATAAATCACACGATATCCCGGTTTTCCACGACGATACCTTCCGAAAGATGAATCTCCTTTTTTACGAGCTTTTCAATGTCGCTTAAAATATGCGTGGACATAATAACTATCCTTCCTTCGCATAATTCTTTGATTATGTTCTGGATATTCTCTCTCTCGTTAGGGTCTACGCCTGCGGTCGGTTCGTCAAGCAGAATAAGATCGGGGTATCCAAGGCAGCTTTGCGCAAACAACAGACGCTGCTTCATTCCGCCCGAAAGCGCACTGATTCGTACATTCTTTTTTTCCTGCAGATGGGTCTTTTCCAAAAACAGTTCGACCTGTTCCTTTTTTTCTTTGCCTTTAAGGCCTTTAAGGGAACCGATATAGTTCATAAACTGGAGGCAGGTCATGCTTTCGTACAGCATTTGCTGCTGAGGCATGTAGCCCAGCATTTTTTTGTAATCCTTTGATCTTGTGTTTACTACCGATCCGTTTATCAATATCTGTCCGCTGTCGGGCTTTAAATACCCGGTAAGTATCTGGAAAAGAGTGCTTTTTCCCGCACCGTTGTTACCGGTGATCCCGTACCATCCGGGAACAAACTCAAGGTCTATATCGGACAGAGCATGCACGGCATGTTTGCTTTTGGGGGAAGGGTAGTATTTGTTTATTTTTTTTAGTGTAAGAGTTATTTTGTTTTCATCCATAGACCGATACCTCGATTTAGAATAATTGAGACCACTGCTGTGAATATGATCAGTACTCCGACTGAAATGAAGCTTTTTGTGTACAGTACATCACCCATGACCAGAAAACGCGAATAGGGAATAATGCTGCTGTTTATCTGCAATACCTTTAGAGCGGAGACGGAAATAAGGAATATACTGCCAATACTTTCCGAAATGGCGCTTGAAGGAAGCAGGGTAGATATAAGGATGCATATTCCGCCGATCATGGTAATACATAGGCTAGTCAGCAGAATTTCGCCAATCACTTCACTGTATCCGGTTCTTAACAGCACATAAGGGCGCAAGGCTCTAAAACTGTATGATCTGTTTGAAAGAGTTTCGGTTCCGAAGCGCATGTCAAGTCCGCGCAACCAAAACAGGTAAAGAGCGGTGTTTAATATAAACAGCAAAGTCAGCATCGTGCCGGCGCGTATAAGAAAAGCTTTCTTTCCGTAAGGCGTGCCGGCGGTAAGACGGTGTATACCTGCCTCATGTTCACCCGGCAGAGCTGTCATCATTACAAAAGTTATGAAAAAGCAGCAAAGTATGCTGATCCAGCCTTTTTCGGCATTGCCTTTATTTCCGAATAAAACATCGGTAAGTGGTTCGAATTCAAATTTTATATCCTTATATTTTTCTGTCTCATCCCCGATAAAGGCATCCATATCATCGGCCTGAGCCATATATTTTTCTATGATGGGCTTTATTATTGTCTGATTGGAGTAATACGAAAACAGGGAAGTATATTCAGCTTCACTTATCTCGGCAACGGCTCTTTTTGCGCTTAGTTTTGCAAGCTCGGTTTCAGCTGCGTGGATCTGCTCCATTCGCGTATCAAGCCAGCTTCTGGCTTCGTTATGATCCTTCGAATTTAGTATTTCAAGGACCTGCCGGCTCATCTGAACGTCCTGCCTGAGGTTTTCTTTGGTGTCACAGATGAATAAAGCATATATGGCTATTATAGAGGCAAATATAAATATGACCTTTTTCTTGAAAAGAACAAAAACGATCTCATTAATATATATGCTCTTCCCGTATTTATACGGAGAAAACAGATTCCTTTTTTTAGAACTCATTGAGCTTTGACGAAGACCGTTGTGGAAAATGATCATACCTAAAATGCCGAAAACAGCTATCTGTAAAAGTGCAGATATGACCGGGAGCATAAAGCCGGAAATAAATACGGTATTGTCACCCGAAGTAAACAATTCATATGAGCGCAGTCCGGTTATCCAGTATTGCGGCGTGCAGATCTGTACTGGGTTAGAGTCCCTTATTATATACAATGATTTTAAGGGTATGCTGTCTTTTCGCATAATGCAAACGAACATTAAAACGAAGATTACACCGCCCGGGACAGCATATGGAAGCTTAAACGAACAGATCGTCAAAGCTATCAATGTGATAAGTGCATAGCCAAGGGTTTTCCATGTCAGATATATACAAAAATATTCACCGATAGTCAGTTTCCACGGACAGCCGGTATAGCCTTCCATACTTTGTATACTGACATTCAGATCGCATGTTCCGTATAATGAAAATAGAAAGACCAGATACAACAGGTGAAGGACTAAGGCAAAACAGCAGGAGATAATGACGGAAGAACCCAGCTTTGCATAATAATAACGTATGCCGCCGTTCTTTTCCGCAAAGATCAGCCTACCGATCCCCTTTTCACGCTCCTCAACAATAAGAAAATGGCATATTAGAAAGATAAGAATAAATACTGCGATATCGATCCAGCCGAATGTGAAAAACTTTTCAAAGCTTATGTAGTTGCCGGGAACGGCCAGGACACTGCCAACAAGTCCGGAATATGCCTTTTTTTCAAGTTCGGCTTTGTTTATGGATGCGACAGACGCCCCGGGAAAAGCGGCGACAGAGCCTTTTTCCTTGATGATCTTTTCCAAAGTATATGGATAATTGGTGCATGACGAAATATATTTGTTCAGCCATTCATAAAGCGTGATTTCGTCATACAGCGAAGAGGTGAAGCGAAGACTGTCAGAGGAATTGCCGGTGTATACGTTTGACAAAATATCCAAATAGGCATTTTTTACCGTTTCCGCTGGAGAATCGCCATCAAGAGCCCATTCTAAGGCGCGGGCTTTGCTTTGGCTTTCGACCGAGATCGATCGTTCCTGATAAACTATCCATAGCATTGAAAAGAGTATCACAACAAAAATGCTTGTCAGAAAACGTTTGTTGTGAAAAAGCAGACTGAATTGTCCTTTAATCATGTTTGATCATTCCTGTTCTGAAGTCATTTGACTGTTGATGTCATTCAGTATTTCATTTATGCCGGCGTCAGCGGTCTTATTAAGCGCATCATGAAGGATTTCCTCATAGTTATCATATTCGCCTGAAATAAGGCCCTTGTAATCAGCAGTGACAGAGTTTATTATGTCGGCTTTTTCGGAATACATTGAAAGGTCCATATATATTCCAAGAAATTTCGGAGTCTTAAGTTTTTCATACTGTTCTGCGAGATCTGACGGGGCTGATGCTTTCCTGCTTGCAATAAATGAATTCCCGTAATACATGGGAAAAGCCCATGTGGTTGCGTCCGGTATAACGTTTCCGGAAATATCCAAAGAGTAATCCTTCCCGTTTATACCATATATAAGCAGGTCGGACAGAGCAGTATCCGTCATGATCGTCGTAAAAGCATCCAAAGCCATATCAAGATTATTGGAGGATGAGCATATTCCGGTCACTGAATTATACTGGGTCTGAATTACCGTTTCCGTATATGGAATCTCAATAATGTTTTTCGCATCCGGATATTTGGATTTAAGTGAATCAATGTAATCATCCTGTATGGTATAGCTCAAACAGTCGTACGGGCCGATGCTTATAAAAAAGTTTGTTTTTTCATGATCATCTATGTATCCCTTGTTTTTGTAATCTGTGATACACTTTATCCAATACATTACTTTTTCACTGTCAAAAACATTTACGGCTTTTTCAAGGTCAATGTCATAAACTATTGCGTCGACCTGGCTCCCGATGGTTACCAGAGGGTAAATACCATCAATATCATAATAGTTTACACAACCTGAAACATCTAACTTGCAACATGAATCGTCATCTATTTGTGACAAATATTGCGACAGATCTAAGAGTTTAAGATCAGAAAGATCCTCTGCTTTTAGATCAAGGGTATCTAAGATATCCCTGTTTACATAATATGCCTTGTGCGTGTTTAATGGCAAAAGGGTAGAAAGACCGATATATGATCCGTTTACACTGCTGGCTTTCCAGCAGCTTTCAGGAACAGAGTTTAAAAGTATACTTCCCTTTTCACTGTGAAGATAATCGGACAGATCAAGCAACCAGCTATTTTTGTAAGCTCTGTACGTGCCGCTAAGTTGTCCCGCAAGGCCTATACTTGCGGATATTATATCGGGTGCATTTTTTTTGGATATATATTCGTTCACCGTTGCTTCAAATGATTCCTCGGGGAAATGCTTAAATGAAATCGCATATGGTTTTCCTAATTCATCAAGCCTTTTGTTGACAGCAGTAACAACATCCGTACTTAATGTGATCATATTGTTGGTGAACCAGTTAATAATGGTTTTATCGGAAAGATCAATAGACGAATCGGATTGATCCGGTGCTTGTTCATTAGATAATGTTATGCCGGATGAAGGATCGGGATCCGGGGTGCCGGTAGAGCTTTTGTTACACCCTGATGATGCTAGTATAGCTGAAGCGGTCAATGATATTAGTATACTTGTTTTTATTGTTTTACGCATTTATCTTGCCTCCAAAATGATGTATACACAGTCGATGACAATCTGTTTTGAATAATAAAAAGCAGCTTGTAATTGACAGCTATTCTTTTGTTATGTTATATTAACATTGTAGAAAAAAAGTGTCAATAAACATTTTGAAATATACTCATACTTTAGGGGAGGCGGACATATGGTCTTTAAGGTAGGCGTTGGAAAGTCGGATTTCGCATCACTTAGGAAAGCCGGAAATTACTATGTTGACAAGACAGAGCTTATATATGAACTTGTAAACGATACTGATAACTTAGTAACGCTCTTTACCAGACCGAGGCGGTTTGGTAAAACCCTTATGATGAGTATGATGGAGAATTTCTTTAACATAAGGAAAGACAGCAAAGCTATATTTGATAATCTGGCGATTACTAAGCATAAAACTTTCTGCAAAGAATGGATGAATCAGTATCCGGTTCTGTATGTTTCGTTTAAGGATGTTGAAGCGGAAGATTTTTGTGGCGCATATAAAATGCTGGCATCCAGAATTGCGGATGTTTGCAAAGAGCTGGTAGATATTGGGGAAAATGAACGGGTTATTCCTGCGGATAAGGACATTTTTGATCGGTTAATATATAAAAGAGCAGAAGAAGATGAGATTAAGAATTCACTAAAAACCTTAATGCGTATGCTTTATACCATATATGAAAAACAAGTTATTCTGCTTATAGATGAATATGATGTTCCATTGGCAAAAGCCAGTGAAAAAGATACTGCGAAGAATCCTTATTATTCAAAGATGCTGGATGTTATTAAGGGAATTATGAGTACAGCAGTTAAGGATAATGAGTATCTAAAGTTTGCTGTGATCACAGGCTGCCTGAGAATAGCTAAAGAAAGCATATTTACAGGCACCAATAATTTTGCATCATATTCAGTGATCGATAATGATTTTTCACGGTATTTTGGTTTCACAAAGGCTGAGGTCACAGCCATACTTAGAGCTGCTGATAGATCTGAGACTGCTAATACTATTAAAGAGTGGTATGATGGATATCTGTTTGGCAACAGCTATGTATATTGTCCGTGGGATGTAATAAATTACCTTTCAGCATTAAAGAAGCGCAGGGATGCCAAGCCTAAAAACTACTGGAAGAATACCAGCCACAACGGCATCCTATTGACATTTGTGAAACGTACGGATTTTGATGTTACTGATAAATTTGAGGCATTGTTAAATGGTGAGACAATTGTTCAGACGATTTCAGATGAATTGACCTATGATACTCTGCATTCCACAGAAGATAATCTGTGGAGCGTGCTTTTGATGACCGGATATATTACGAAAGCTGATACGGAGGAAGAGGGGGAAACGGTTTCATTAAAGATTCCCAACAGAGAGATCTCATCGATATTTGAGGATACGGTAGTACGATTCTTCACGGATACTGTAAGCAGTGATACGATCAAAGAACTTATAGACACTCTGTGGAAAAAGAGAGATGACCGTGCCACTGAGATCATATCCGGCCTTCTGTGGAATACGATCAGTTATAATGATTATCATGAGGACTACTATCATGCTTTTCTTGCCGGAGTATTTGTTGGAAGAGGATACAGTGTGGATTCAAACAAGGAGAAAGGCCTTGGAAGACCGGATATTCTGCTAAAAGACAGGAAGAATAGACGCGCGATCATTATAGAAGCGAAAAAGTCCGATAAAGAATCTGATATGGACAAGGATTGCAGGGAAGCTATAAAACAGATCGTAAAGGAAAAGTATGCCGAAGGTCTGAAAGGATATGAAGAAATAGTATGCTATGGCGCAGCGTTCTTTCAAAAACAGGCCAAGATTATGTATCTTGATGCAGGGGTTTGAGGGGTTTGAGTTCTAGAACATCTTTTTCTATATATACATCTATTTTGCACTTGACTATTATAGGTTGTATATGCTATATTTCTTTCATAGGGAATTATTAGATGTCTGTGTTTTTGACTATTAATTTTAGGAGGTAATTTATGAGTAAAAGAAAATTATCACTTGTTTCAACTGCGTTTTTGTCTTTGGCTCTTATGGGATCCGTTGTAGCTTATTCGAGCATGAACAGTGTACCATATACAGAGTATTTTAAACTCACTGGAGACCACAATAATTATGGCTATATTTTGAAGGTCGCGGGAAACACGATATCTGTTAATGGATCGACGCAGTATTCAAAATCAAATTGTGGCAGAAGTGTTGGTATTTTGGGTGCTTATATAAGCCCGGCTTTCCTTGGTTATCAGACAAAAAGCAGTAATATGGGCGGTGGTTCAGGTGAAGTATCAGCAAATGTAAGCGTAACGGATACAATATATGAACGCTTTATTTCTGCATATACTGAGCATGTGCTTGACGGTTGGGAATTTGACCAGACGTGTGGTGTGTATTAATTAGGATTAAGTTGAGGCATAAAACCGGAGGATATTAAGCTTTTGGTTTTATGCCTTGTTTTATGGAGAAAATATATGATTAAAAAACGAGTATCGATAGTGGCTTTTTTTGTGTGTGTACCTTTTATCCTGTCTTCATGTAAAAGTGATGATAAGCAGGAACCGAGTTCAGCTTCTGCGACAGACATCATCAAAGAAACTGAATCAGTAACAGATGAAAATGTGGATAATACCACTAAAAACGGAGATTGTACATCAACAGCAGATGAAAGTCAACTTGATTCGACTGAAACTAAAAACGATGAGGGCAAAGGTGATCCGGTTGGTATTGCTATAACTTATGACATTGATCAGGGCAGCTTTTATTATGACAAGGATCTGTATTACAATGGTTTGGTTATGACGAATATCAAGACCGGTGACAGAAGATATGCATGTGATGTTCCGGGCTGTCTTCATGAACCAGGTTCAAGAGATTGCGTTATAAGCCAGGAAACACCCGATTATCTTTTTTCAGCAGTTTACGGAAATAAAATATCGTATTATAATTCTGATAAAAGAGAAGTGAGAATGATCAATACGGACGGCTCAGACATTAGAATACTCGCTGAAGTAAATGATTATGATAATATGTATGAAAAAGGAAAGGTTCTGGTCGGATCACATCTGTATTGTCTTTTCGAACTTGAAAATGTATCATTTGACGAAAATGCTGTAGGTAGTGTTACATCAGGAATTACAAGACTATATGATCTTGATTTTGATTCGGAAAAGTTATCGATAATTTATGAAAGTGACAAGGTCATTAAATCTCGAGCGCTGTTTATATGTTACAGTGATGAAAAACTGTATTTCAGTTATGAGGATCAGACAAAGAAATTTGAAGACAGTGGTATAACTCAGTCGGAATTTTATACTGAGTTTGATAAGTATTGGGATAAAAGATATGAGATCCAGGGATTGGTAGATCACAATATAATTTTAGATATAGGTTCAGGAGAGATCCGAGATGTTGAATGGAAGGATCCGGAAGGTGAACATACGGTTTCCCCTACATGTTTCATAAATAACACTTTGTATTATTACGGAAATAATGGTATCTACAGCTATGATCTTGAAAATGATGAGCAGAAAACAGTATGCAGCGGCACCTATTATAATTATGTATATCAGAGCGCTGATTTTATACTGCTTAGATGGTCGAAAACTGCGGATAATTCCGATGGCTTTGAATACGCTATTATAGAAAATGGTGATGATAACTTAAAAAAACTCAAAAATGCTGACACGGATGCTTTCTTAATTACGGATGAGTGCTATGCGCAGCTTAAAGTTCAATACTATGAAGCAGATAGTGTATATGATGATAGAAATGTAAAGTATATGGACAGGGAAGAATTTAAGAATATGTTTGTGTAATTTGTGCTTTTGATCCCAGAAGAGTAAAGTTTGTGGATAGGGAAGAGTTTAAAAATATGTTTAAATGATTGCAACATGTAATATGTATGGCTAGATTTGCACCTTGATATTACTTGACTTTTATGGTTTATTTATGCTAACATTTTCATACGAATGATTCTTCAACGTTTATATTTCTGTCGTTTAAATCAATTGAGGTATTATTATGAGCAAAAGAAGGTTTTCGATTGTTTCAACGGTGTTATTGGTGCTGGTTTCTCTAGGAACAGTTGCTACCTATTCGAGTATGAACAATGTACAAAACACATATTTTAGCCTCACAGGAACTCATGATGGTTGTGGATATACTTTTGGCGTTTCAGGGAACACAATAGCTCTTGGTGGTTCAACACAGTATTTAAAGGCGGATTGTTCAAGAAGAGTTGACATTCTAGGGGCTTATGTAGGCACAAGTTTTCTTGGTTATCGTACAACGAGCAGTTATTCATATGCAAATTCCGGAAGTGTATCAGCAAATATATATGTGACTGATACAATATATGAACGATTCATTTCTGCATATACCATACATGAAATCGATGGCTGGCAATATGATCAGACCTGTGGTGTGTATTGATTATGGTTATTATAAGCATAAAACTGAAGCTTACAAGGCATTCGGTTTTATGCTTTTTTTGGAGAATTTATGATCGATAAAAGACGAGTGCGAACATTGTTTTTAGGCTTATGTGCTTTATGTATGCTATCCTCATGTAAAAATGTTGAAAGGCCGAAAGAAGTTTCAACAGCCGTTGAGAGTCAAAGTGTTTCTGATGTTACAGAAACGAGAAAGAATGACACTGATCCGTATAGCGTTGTAATTACGTATGATACTAATGGGGATAGTTTTTTTTATGGTAAGGATCTATACTATAATGAATTGAAATTAACGAATATAAAGACCGGTGAAAGAAAGTACGTTTGTAATGTTCCCGGCTGCCTGCATGAAGCTGATTCAAAAGATTGTACGGTGATAGAAGAAGCTCCTTGGTCATATTTTTCGGCTGTGTGCGGAAATAAAATATCATATTACAATTTTGACAAAAAAGAAGTGAGGCTGATAAATACAGATGGATCTGACATCAGAACTCTTGCTGAAGTAAATGATTATAATACAATAAATGAAATAGGAAAAATTTTGGTCGGAACACATTTGTATTGTCTTGTTCAACTTACAAATACATTTGTAGATGAAAACGGGGATGTTAATGATTTCTCCGGGGTTACCAGACTTTATGATCTTGATTTTGATTCTGAAAAATTATATGTAATTTATGAAGGTGACAAGGTGGTTTATTCACATCCTCTTTTTATTTGTTACAGTGATGAAAAGCTGTATTTCAGTTATGAGGATCAGACAAAAAAATACGAAGACAGTGGTATTACGAAAAAGGAATTTGTGATTAATCATGAGAAGTATAAAGACAGAAGGTACGAGATCCAAGGCTTGGTAGACCATATAATAATACTTGATTTAGAAACAGGGAAAAAAAGAGAGATAGAATGGAAGGGACCGGAAGGTCAACCGTCAGCACATCCGTATTGCTTTATTAATAACGTTTTATATTGTCCCGGCAACAATGGCATATACAGCTATGATCTGGAAACAGATGAGCAGAAGGGTGTGTGCAGCGGAGCCTATGGGTATCTTGTATATCAGAGTGCAGATTTTGTGTTGCTGAGATGGTCGAATTATGCGGATTATTCCGGCGGTTATGAATATGCCATTATAGAAAATGGTGATGGCAGACTAAAAAAACTAGCGAATGCTGACATGGGTGATTTCTTTATTACGGATGAATGTTATGAGCAACTTAAGCTCCAGTATTTTGATGCAGGTATAGATGCCGTGTTTGACCCCAAAAGAGTAGAGTTTATGGATAGGGAAGAGTTTAAGAATATGTTTAGGTGATTTGAAGATGCGATAGGTCGGGCTATTCATACATCCTTTTTATACTTGACTTTTAAAGGGGGGTATGATATATTTTATTATATGATTATTCGACATCTGTGTTTTTTGACTAATAATTCAAAGGAGGTATTTTTATGAGTAAAAGAAAGCTTTCATTTGTTTCAACCGTATTATTGAGTTTGATTCTTTTGGGAACGGTCGTAGTTTATTCGAGTATTAATAGTGTGCAAAATACATATTTAAATCTCACGGGAGTTTACAATAGTTATAGTTATACTTTTAAGGTTGAAGGTAATACAATACATCTTTCAGGATTAACGAGGTATTCAAAGTCAAATTGTCCCAGAAGTATCAATCTTTTAGCTGCGTACGTAGGCGCCGGTTTTCTCGGTTATCAAACTATGAGTGATAGCATGGGAGCGAGTGCCGGAGAAGTGTCAGTGGCAGTAGATGTGACAGATACAATATTTGAACGTTTCATTTCTGTATATTCTGTACATTTGGTTGATGATTGGCAATATGACCAAACGTGTGGTGTATATTAATCGTTTTTTTGAGGCATAAAACCTAAAATTGCTAGATATTAGGTTTTACGCTTCTTTATTTTTGGAGGGATATATGGTTGTTAAAAAACAAGTGACATTATTGGCGTTGGTGTTATGCATTATTTGCATTTTGTCTTCTTGTAAAAGCAATGAAAAGAATGAAGATAGTACAATTACAGTTTCGGACACATATAAAGAATCAGAAGCAGTAAATGATACAAATTCGGATAGTGACGACAAAAAAGATATTTTGGCTTCGACTGCAGATGCAAGCCGAGGTGTTCCTAATGATACAGAAAAAGATACTTATGTCTCTGATTCGGATGAAATTGCAATTACATACGATTTCGATGGCGATAGTTTTTTTTACGACAAGGATTTGTATTACAACGAATTGATTTTGATAAATACTAAGTCCAATGACAAAAAGTATGTTTGTGATGTCCCCGGCTGCTTGCATGATGCTGATTCGGAAAATTGCACCATTAAAGAAGAAACACCATATTATTATTTTTCGGCTGTGTATAATGATAAAATATCGTATTATAATTTTGATAAAAAGGAAGTGAGATTGATAAATACAGATGGATCGGATATCAGAACGCTTGCTGAAGTAAATGAATATGATAGCATGATTGAAAAGGAAAAAATTTTGGTTGGATCACATTTGTATAGTATTTTTGAGCTTTGCAATACGGTCATTGATGAAGAGGGATACAATAATAGCATTTCAGGTGTTATCAGGATTTATGATCTTGATTTTGATTCGGAAAAGTTGTCAGTGATCTATGAGAGTGACAAGGTTATCCAATCACAAGCTCTTTTTATGTGCTACAGTAACTATAAGCTATGTTTCAGTTATCAGGATCAGACAAAAAAATTTGAGGATAGTGGCATTACTCAAAAAGATTTCTTTTCCAATTATAATGAATACTATGATAAAAGATATGATATTCAGGGCTTGGTAGACCATATTATTATACTTGATCTAAGGTCAGGAAAAAGCAGAGAAATAGTATGGAAGGGGCCGGAAGGAGAACCGACAGCTGTTCCGCTTGCATTTATCAATAATGTTTTATACTATCACGGAAATAATGGAATATACAGCTATGATCTTGAAAACGATGAGCAGAAAACAGTATGTGGCGGAACTTATTATAATTATGTTTATCAGAGCGCTGATTTTATACTGCTTAGATGGTCAAAAACTGCGGATTATTCCGATGGCTATGAATATGCCATTATAGAAAACGGTGATGATAATTTAAAGAAAATTAAAATTGCAGACTCGGATGATTTCTATATTACGGATGAGTGTTATGCGCAACTTAAAGTACAATACTATGATGCCGGTATAAATTCTGTTTTTGATCCCAAAAGAGTAAAGTTTATGGATCGGGAAGAGTTCAAAAACATGTTTAAGTGATTATGAGCTGCAATAGGTAGGGCTTTACATACATCTTTTTTTGCACTTGACTTTTACAGGTTTTTTATGCTATATTTCTTACATAGGTGGTTATTCGATATCTATGTTTTCGTCTATAAATTAAAGGAGGTTTTTTATGAGTAAAAGAAGATTATCACTTGTTTCAACTGCATTATTGTTTTCGGTTCTTATGGGAACTGTTGTAGCTTATTCGAGCATGAACAGTGTACCAAATACAGAGTATTTTAAACTCACTGGAGACCTCAATAATTATGGCTATATTTTGAAGGTCACGGGAAACACGACATCTGTTAATGGATCGACGCAGTATTCAAAATCTAATTGTGGTAGAAGTGTTAATATTTTGGGGGCTTATATAAGCCCGGCTTTCCTTGGTTATCAAACAACAAGCAATACTATGGGCGGTGGTTCAGGTGAAGTATCAGCAAATGTAAGCGTTTCAGATCTGATTTATGAACGCTTTATTTCTGCATATACTAAGCATGTGCTTGACGGTTGGGAATATGAACAGACGTGTGGTGTGTATTAATTAGGATTAAGTTGAGGCATAAAACCGGAGGGTATTAAGCTTTTGGTTTTATGCCTTGTTTTATGGAGAAATTATATGATTAAAAAACGAGTATCGATAGTGGCTTTGTGTGTGTGTACCTTTTATCATGTCTTCATGTAAAAGTGATGATAAGCAGGAACCGAGTTCAGCTTCTGCGACAGACAGCATCAAAGAAACTGAATCAGTAGCAGATGAAAATGTGGATAATACCACTAAAAACGGGGATTTGACATCAACAGCAGATGAAAGTCAACTTGATTCGACTGAAACTAAAAAACGATGAGGGCAAAGGTGATCCGGTTGGTATTGCTATAACTTATGACATTGATCAGGGCAGCTTTTATTATGACAAGGATCTGTATTACGATGAGCTGAAAATGACAAATATCAAAACCGGTGACAAGAGGTATGCATGTGATGTTCCGGGCTGTCTTCACGAGCCCGATTCAAGAGATTGTACAGTGATAGAAGAGACTCCGTGGCCGTATTTCTCGGCTGTGTGTGGAAACAAAATATCGTACTATAATTTTGATAAAAAAGAAGTGAGGATGATAAATACAGATGGATCTGACATCAGAACTCTTGCTGAAGTAAGTGATTATGATAATATGTATGAAAAAGGAAAGGTTTTGGTCGGATCACATTTGTATTGCCTTTTTGAACTTGAAAATGTATCCGTTGACGAAGATGGTATATGTAGTGCTACATCGGGAGTTACAAGGGTTTATGATCTTGATTTTGATTCGGAAAAGTTATCGATAATTTATGAAAGTGACAAGGTCATTAAATCTCAAGCGCTGTTTATATGTTACAGTGATGAAAAAATGTATTTCAGTTATGAGGATCAGACAAAGAAATTTGAGGACAGTGGTATAACTCAGTCGGAATTTTATTCTGAGTATAATAAGTATTTTGATAAAAGATATGAGATTCAGGGGCTAATAGATCATAATATTATTTTAGATATAGGATCAGGGGAGATTCGAGATGTTGAATGGAAGGATCCGGAAGGTGAACATACGGTTTCCCCTACATGTTTCATAAATAACACTTTGTATTATTACGGAGATAATGGTATATACAGCTATGATCTTGAAAATGATGAGCAGAAAACAGTATGCAACGGCACCTATTATAATTATGTATATCAGAGCGCTGATTTTATACTGCTTAGGTGGTCGAAAACTGCGGATAATTCCGATGGCTTAGAATACGCCATTATAGAAAACGGTGATGATAACTTAAAGAAACTCAAAAATGCTGACACGGATGCTTTCTTAATTGCGGATGAGTGCTATGCGCAGCTTAAAGTTCAATACTATGAAGCAAATAGTGTATATGATGAAAGAAATGTAAAGTATATGGACAGGGAAGAATTCAAGAATATGTTCAAATAGATTTGGCGAATGATCTCTATAAGCGTTTTGAGGGGATCCTTCTAAAGTATCAGGCGGAAAGCACATGCAAACATGGTGCTTTCCGTCTTTTTTTATGAAAACGGCTTTCCCTTTCTTTTGACTTTTGTTATATTAATGACTTGTTTTTTTTGCTTTCCCGCATATAATATATAAGCATAGGAGGAGTGTGCCATGGACTTGCTGATCGAAAAGATAAAAACCGACGGGAAATTGCTTCCCGGAAATATCCTTAAAGTCGGTTCATTCCTTAATCATATGATAGATTCCGATCTTATGGCTAAAATAGGTGATGAGATCGCAAGACTTTATGAGGGGGCAGGAGTTACCAAGGTCCTTACCATAGAGGCCTCAGGCATAGCGGTGGCACTTGCTGCGGGCATGTCCATGCATGTTCCGATGATCTTTGCAAAAAAACACGCAACGTCAAACATTTCGGGCGATATATATACTGCGATAGTTCATTCCTATACCCATGGGACTGACTACCATGTAGCCGTAGAGGCTGACCTTCTTAACAAGGATGATACCGTTTTGATAGTTGATGATTTCCTTGCAAACGGACAGGCGATAAAAGGCCTTGTCAAAATAGTGGAAATGTCAGGGGCTAAGCTTGCGGGCGCGGCCGTGTGCATTGAAAAAGGATTCCAGCAGGGCGGAGACGAGCTTAGGAGCATGGGCATAAGAGTCGAATCGCTTGCAAGAATAAAAAGCATGTCCGATACGGAGATCATTTTTTATTAGTTTGTTTTATGATGTCTTTTGTTCCGGTTTTTATGCGTCCCGGTAACATGAGCCGTCATTTGACATAAAGAGAATCAAGAAGGAGAAACAAAATGAAAAGATTTTCAAAAGTAGCGGCTTTATTTTTGGCTGCCGCACTGGTTCTCGGCCTGACCGCCTGCTCTAGCAGCAGCAGTAAGGAGACAGGAGAATCAAAGAGTGATGAAACAAAGCAGGCATCCGCGGACTATTCCAAGATCAAATTCGGTCTGATCTGTCTGCATGATGAGAATTCGACCTACGACCTTAACTTCATCAACAGCATAAAGGCTGCAAAGGCCGATCTTGGACTTTCCGATGATCAGGTCGTTATCAAGACAAATATCCCCGAGACAAACGAAGCCTATGAAGCAGCTCTCGATCTTATAGACAGAGGCTGCAACATAATATTTGCCGATTCATTCGGACATGAATCATACATGGTTCAGGCTGCAAAGGAAAACCCCGATGTTCAGTTCTGCCATGCTACAGGTACACTTGCTCACACTGAAAAGCTTTCCAATTATCACAACGCATTTGCATCCATTTACGAAGGAAGATTCCTTGCAGGCGTTGCCGCAGGTCTTAAGTTAAATGAGATGATAGAAGCAGGAAAGATCAAGGCGGAAGAAGCTGTAATGGGTTATGTCGGTGCCTTCACTTACGCAGAGGTTATTTCAGGCTATACATCATTCTATCTCGGCGCAAAATCCGTATGCCCTTCAGTAACCATGCAGGTACAGTTTACAGGTTCATGGTATGATGAGACCGCAGAAAAAGAGGCAGCAAACACACTTATCAGCAAGGGCTGCGTACTTATAAGCCAGCATGCCGATTCTATGGGTGCTCCCACAGCGTGCGAGACCGCAGGCGTTCCCAATGTTTCATACAATGGATCAACAGTTTCAGCATGCCCCAATACATTCATAGTATCATCCAAGATCGACTGGGCTCCTTATTTCAAGTTTGTTATTGACAGCGTGGTAAACAAGACCGAGATCCCTTACGACTGGACAGGCTCCATCGATACAGGCTCAGTTAAACTTACAGATGTTAATACACAGGCCGCAGCAAAGGGAACAGTTGAAAAGCTCGAAGAAGTAAAGAAGGACATCATTGCAGGAAAGATCCATGTATTTGATACCGAAAACTTTACGGTAGAATCAAACAAGCTTACGACATATATGGCCGATGTTGATACAGATCCCGATTACAAGGGCGATACAGAGGTAATAAAGGACGGATACTTCCATGAGTCCGAATTCCGTTCGGCACCTTATTTCGATCTTCGTATCGACGGTATCACATTGCTGAACGATAAGTATTGATGTAAAAAACGAATAACAACGCATATATTTAAGGCGGGAAAAGTTTCCCGCCTTTTATAAGCAAAGGGGCAAAAAATGAGTGAAAAAGCACCGGCTCTTGAACTTAAAGGACTTACAAAAAGATTCGGAGAAGTTATCGCAAACGACCATGTGGATCTGAAAGTGGAACATGGCGAGATACTGTCCATCCTTGGCGAAAACGGAAGCGGAAAGACTACTCTGATGAACATGATATCGGGTATATATTTTCCGGATGAGGGGAGCATCTTTATAGACGGAAACGAAGTATTTATCGCTTCGCCCATGGATGCTTTTAAGTACCATATAGGAATGATCCATCAGCACTTCAAGCTTGTTGATATTTTTTCCGCTGCCGAGAACATAGTTCTTGGCCTTAAAGAAAAAGGCAGATATAATATCAAAAAGTCGGCCGAAAGGATAAGACAGATATGCGATCTTTATGGGTTTGATCTTGATCCCGACAAGAAGATATATGATATGTCCGTGTCCGAAAAACAGACTGTCGAGATATTAAAGGTCCTATATCGAGGCGCCGATATCATGATCCTCGATGAACCCACGGCAGTCCTTACCCCCCAGGAGACCGAAAAACTTTTTGACGTTTTAAGAAGGATGAGGGAGGACGGCAAAGCGATACTTATCATCACTCATAAGCTCAATGAAGTGATGGAGCTTTCGGACAAGGTCGCCGTTTTGTGCAAAGGCAAATATGTCGGAACGGTAAAGACATCAGAAACGAATGAAAAACAGCTTGCCGAAATGATGGTCGGAAAGAAAGTCGATCTTAACATCGACAGAGAAGATCCAAAGAACGGCGATGTGCGTCTTAAGATAAAAGACCTTGTAATATACGACGATTACGGCAGCCCTGTCGTGGATCATGTAAGCTTTGA
>JAEEGL011625052.1_pt1 | contig 22493 bp, 22 predicted proteins | sample 9134231 | NCBI WGS metagenome assembly JAEEGL01 (sample SAMN16246548, study PRJNA631951) | gut metagenome | biome: gut microbiome; feature: rumen; material: fiber-attached | host: Bos | place: Iran: Karaj | collected 2018-10
AAATGGTATCTACTATTGTGAAAATAATGTAATTATAGACCATGGGAAAATAAAAACGTTTGAACCAGAAAAATACTTAATTATTGATTATTTTATCGTTGATTTAGTTAATAAAGAAATAAAATTATATGATAATAGTTTTAAAGATTCGTTTATTGATTGTAATAGGAATATTGATAAAATAATTATAAATAATATAGAAAATGGTAAAAAAATTGAATTAACATTAAAAGATGGAACGAGCGCTACTATTATAGTTAATAATGCTAATCAAATTATTTCATATTCAAATAATAATATTAAAATTGTTGAGGAAGAATTCTTATATTATAACAAAGGACTAACTAGTTTCAGTGCACCTAATGCTACTTCATTTGGTGATAATTTCTTATTTTCGAACAGAGGACTAACTAGTTTCATTGCACCTAATGCTACTTCATTTGGCGATTATTTCTTATATAATAACGAAGGACTAGCTAGTTTCAGTGCACCTAATGCTACTTCATTTGGTGATGGATTCTTATATTTTAACGTAGGACTAACCAGTTTCAGTGCACCTAATGCTACTTCATTTGGTGATGGATTCTTATATTTTAACGTAGGACTAACCAGTTTCAATGCACCTAATGCTACTTCATTTGGTGATGGGTTCTTATATTGTAACGAAGGACTAACTAGTTTCATTGCACCTAATGCTACTTCATTTGGTGATAGGTTCTTATATTATAACGTAGGACTAACCAGTTTCAGTGCACCTAATGCTACTTCATTTGGAAATAATTTCTTATATAATAACCGAGGACTAACTAGTTTCAGTGCACCTAATGCTACTTCATTTGGTTATAATTTTCTAGCTAATAATCCAGAATTAGCAAATAAGATTATTAATAGTATTAATGGAGGTAAAACAAGATGATTAAAACAGAAATAATAAGTATTAATAATTATGATTATATATTATCAGATGGTAATAGTAATTATCATTTAAATTTAGAGTTTTATGATTTAGATAATAAATTAAACATTGGAAATATTATATATATACCTAAAAAGTTACTTAAAAATAATAGTGTATATACATACGGAAAAATAAATGAAAATAAAAAAGAAAATACAGATGAATATATTAAAATAATAAGTAATAATAAAGAAATATATTTACAAAGATATTATGGATAGGAGGAAAAATTATGAATTTAAAAAAGATTAATGAAAATATCTTTAGAGAATATGATGTTAGAGGAATATATGGGGAAGATTTAGATATAGATGTTGCTTATACATTCGGTAGAAGCTTAGCAACTTATATTAAAAATATGGGTAATGATACTGTAATTGTAGGACATGATAATCGTGAATCATCTCCTGAGTTATCTGAAGGATTAATTAAAGGTTTAATGGAAAGTGGAGCTAATGTTATTGATTTGGGATTAGTTACTACTCCTATGTATTATTTTGCTAAATTAAAAAATAAGATTGAAACCGGTATTATGATTACTGCTAGTCATAATCCTAGAGAATATAATGGTTTTAAAATATCATTTTCTATAGATGGTAATGCATGTGGATCTGCTATTACTGATTTTAGAGATTTTACTAATAAGCTAGAGTTTATAGAAAAAGAAGGTACTTATAGGTCAATAGATATTAGAAATGAATATTTAAATGAAGTTAAAAATAGTGTTGATATTGGTGATAGAAAAGTAAAAGTTGTATATGACTGTGGTAATGGCACAGGTAGTATTATTGTTAAAGATATGTTAGATTTATTTAATATTGAATACGATTTACTTTATTGTGATTCTGATCCAACATTTCCTAATCATCACCCAGATCCTTGCGTTGCTAAAAACATGATTGATTTAGGCAAACGTGTGAAAGAATTAGGATATGATTTAGGTATTGGTATTGATGGAGATGCTGATAGAGTAGGGCTAGTTGATCAAAATGGTAATATTATACCTAGTGATATGATTATGCTTATTGTTTATAGAAGTATTTGTAATTCTATGAAGAATAAGAAAGCTGTTTATGATGTTAAATGTTCTAAAACATTAATTGATGGATTAAAAGATTTAGGATTAAAGTGTGAAATGGCTAGAACTGGTAATTCTTATATGAATTTAAAAATAAATAAAGAAGATTTTGAATTCGGTGGTGAATATTCTGGACATTTATGGTTTAGAGATAAATGGATGGGATTCGATGATGGAATATATGCTGGTTTAAGACTTATTGAAATATTATCTAAGACTAATAAAAATATATCAGAATTATTAGATAATACTAATAAGTATTATTCTACTGAAGAATTAAAATTTAGTGTTTCTGATGATATTAAGTTTAATGTTGTTGAACAAGTTAAAGAGTATTGCATTAATAATAAATATGATATTATTACTGTAGATGGTGTTAGATGCGAATTCGAAGATTCTTGGGCACTTGTTAGAGCTAGTAATACTGGTCCTAACATAACAGCTAGATTTGAAGCTAAAACTGAAGAAAGACTAGAAAATATTCAAACAGAATTTACTGATTTATTAAAGAGATTAATAAAGTAGGGGAATAATTAATATAAAAAAAGAGAATTATATTCTCTTTTTAAATGGGTCATTATTTACAATCCATGTTATTACGTTCAGTTTCAGAATTATTTCTTTGTGAATTATTTCTGTTAGATGAACAATTATTCATACTATTACTACGTTTTTGATTTGTAGTAGCATTCTTAGATTGTCTTTCATTCTTTTTCATTTTTATCACCCAATATTATTATTTACTATAAATAGAGAAGTTATACTATCAATTGAAATAATTTTCAAAATACAGAAGTTAACATAATATACATTATAGGATTTAAATATTAGATTAAATTTAATTATTAATAATAAGTTTTATAATACATCTATATTATATCATGAATAATTAGTAATTATAAGATAATAATAATAATAATATTTAGATTCATATATAGATGCAAATTATAATTGTTGTATTAAAATGAATAATTATATTACTAATGATAGGTCGATGCAAATTATAATTGTTGTATTAAGATGATTAATTATATTACTAATGATAAGTCGATGCAAATATAATTGTTGTATTAAGATGAATAATTATATTATTAATGATAAGTCGATGCAAATTATAATTTAAGTCGATGCAAATTATAATTGTTGTATTTAAATGAATAATTATATTACTAATGATAGGTCGATGCAAATTATAATTGTTGTATTAAGATGAATAAATTATATTATTAATCATAAGTCGATGCAAATTATAATTGTAGTAGGGGGTAAAAAAATAGGGGACTACTCCCCTATCAATTTATACTTTATCAAAAGCAACTTTACGTGATTGAATTTCTGCTATTTTTTCAAATACCTCAGATGCATTTTGTTCATTAATTTCTGATATACCTAACTCTTTAAGTGCTTGAGCTTTAATATTATTTAATTCCATAGTACGACTTAATTTATCTTCCATCTTCTGTTCAATCTGACTTACAAAACGGCGATGTGACTCTGCTAATTTACTTTTTGAAGCTTTTCCACTTCTATATAGAACCATAGCAGAATACATAATACTTTCGAAAATGAATTGTTCTTCTTCTTCAAACGCAAATTCAAGAGGTTTAACAAATCCAGTCTCTTTAGCTACATATCCAAGTATATATTTAAGCTCCTTTGTATTATTAAGTGCTTGTAAAAAATGAAATAAATATTCAGGTATTGAATTCGTATCATCTTCATCCATATATTCTTTTACTAAATCGATAATCCCAATAAGTAATTCTTTTTGTTTATCATCTAATCCATTCAATACATCATTTGAATTACTTTGAGGTTCTTTTTTTAATGTTAATCTCATTTCTACTTCTGAAATATAATCAGTAGTAACTTTAATTTTTTCAATATCTTCTACAGATTTAACACCTAATAAATTTAATAATAATACTTTTTTGTCTTTTGGCCATTTATTTATATCATCTAGTTCAAGATAATTGTATATCATTTGTCTGGAAACACCTAAAAATTTCGCTAATTTTACTTTAGAAATTCCTAATTCGTGTAAAAGTTCATTTAATCTATCCATTAAACATACCCTCCTATAATCATTTTACCACAATGTGATGAAATGTCAAGGTGTAAAGTGAAAGTTAATAAAAAATAAATAGGAAAGATATTGCTTCTCCCCTACTTTTATATTTTTATAAATACTTTTTATTTATATTTATGTGGTTTTCTTGTCATTCTTATTGAGTGAAACTTTACACGGCTTAATTTTTTATTTAATTTAGTTTCTCTTTCTCTTATTCCCTTTATTAAACTAATTTGTGGATCATTTAAGATAAGATATTCTGTATAGTTTTTTACAAAAAAATTTGATATTTCATTTATATTATCTATTGTATTAATAGTTAAATTTTGTGTAAATCCTATACATTCTTTTATTTTAATTGGAGATAATTTTAATTCTGCTTCTTCATTGATATTAAACAAAGTGTATATCATATTTAGTGTATCTTTATATTCTTTATATTTATCAAATAGTATTTCGCCTATTTTGAAGTTATGATTATTTTTATCATTATCTGATATTTTTAATAATTTATATAATAATTTAAGATAACTTAGTATTAAATTATCTTTTTTTAATAATTCTTTATTTTTAAAAGATTGATTTTTAATAAAATTATCTGGTTTATATTCACACCATTTTTTGATTTCTTCTAATTTCACAATATCTATTACATCTGTAGATTGTACAATTATCATTTTTCCTCCTATAAATACCATAGTTTATGATTTTTTTTTCTTACTTCTTTTATAATACCACCGCCTAGACATTGTTCATTTAAATAGAATACACAAGCTTGTCCAGGCGTTACTGATTTAACTCCTTGTGGATATTCAACTAATATGTTTCCATCATCTAACCATGTTAAATTTACAATATTATCCTTTTGTCGATATCTAAATTTGGCAGTACATTTATCTATTTTTTTATTTCCTAACCAATTTATATCTTCAACAATACATGAATCACTAATTAAATAATCATTATTACCGTTAAGGCAAACATATAAGATATTTTTTTCTAAATCTTTCCCTACAACAAATAAACGATCAGCAGTTCCCCCAATATTAAGCCCTCGACGTTGCCCAATAGTATAATGCATTAACCCTACATGTTCACCAACCTTTTTGCTTGTATCTATATCTATAATATCTCCTGGCTGATTAGGTAAATAATTATTTAAAAAGTTTGTAAAATTTCTTTCACCAATAAAACAAATACCAGTAGAATCTTTCTTTTTAGCTGTAATTAATTCATATTCTTCAGCTAGTTTTCTAACATCAGGTTTTACTAAATTACCAATAGGAAATAAAACATTTTTTAACTGTTCTTTGGAGACTTGAGATAAAAAATAAGTTTGATCTTTATTTTCATCTATCCCTCTCAATAATTTACCATCAACAAGTCTAGCATAGTGACCAGTAGCTATATAATCAGCACCTAATTCTTGAGCTTTTTTAGCAAACATATCAAATTTAATATATTTATTACACATAATATCTGGATTAGGAGTTCTTCCTTTTTTAAGTTCATCTAAAAAATAAGTAAATACATAATCCCAATATTCTTTAACAAAATCTACTCTATGAAGTGGAATATTTAATTTTTCACATACCGATTTAGCATCGTTATAATCCTCTTCTTGAGGACAAATATTATTATTTAAAGTAGGATTACCTAAAATATCATTATTCAAACTAGCATCCCAATTACGCATAAATAAGCCAATAACCTCATATCCTTGATTCTTAAGTACAATAGCAGCTACACTACTATCTACTCCCCCACTCATTCCTACTACAACCTTTTTCAATTTATCACTTTCTTTCTTAAGAAATTTATCAATCATATTATACATTACAATTATATATTAATCAATAAATTTACAATGTTTACATAACTCTTCACATTTTTTGTGATTTTTAAAACTATTAATCATCTTTATAATTCTACCTTGATTTAATATATTATTCAAATCATCAATATAAATATTTCCAAGATTAATAACTCCTTGTGTATCTAAACAACAAGGTACAACAGTTCCATCTACAAGTATACCTATATGATCTATTAACCCATAACAGGTACCAAATTCATTATAATAATTATTATTTAAATCAGGCCAAATAAATTCATGAAAATTATTAAGATATAATTTATCCTTTATAGTAAAATTATCAATATTATTACAAATATTTACATTATATCTCTTGTTAATATAATAAATCATTTCCTTATTATATATATTTTTTACCCACATTCTAAGTGAAATATAAGTACCATTTTTAATAAGTTCATCAACACTAGCAAAAACATTATCTAAATACTTATCGAGTGATAATAAGTATTTATCATTATATGAATGTAACGAAATATTAACCTGCCTAATATTTTTATTATTCTTAATTTTATCTATTAAATATCCATTAGTAGTTATATTTACTTTAAAATTCTTGCTAGCTATATCAATTAATTCATTTATTTTTGGATGCATTAAAGGCTCTCCTAAAATATGAAAATACAAATAATCAGTATAATTTTTTACTTTATTTAACACAAAATTAAAGTTATCTAATGTAATATATTCTTGTTTTCTTCTATATTTAATACAAAAATCACAATGTAAATTACATATATTCGTTATTTCTAAATAAATTTTTTTAAATCTCATAAAACATCAAGAATATTATAACATTTATTAGAAAAAAAAAGAACTTATCTTATAAGTTTTTTTCCATCATAATTAATATCCGCTATTTCACATGGTTTATAACATCTTCCAGTTAAAGAATACATTACTCCACCATGAGTTACTACTATAACTTTATTAAATTGTAAATACCTTTTTAAAACTTTTAAAACTCTAATTTGTACACTATAAATACTTTCATAATCGTAACTTGATATCTCACCATTTATATAATCATTAATTGCTTTTTGATAATTAATACTCACTAAATCATGTGTAGTATAATTATATGATAAATCAGGTAACCATTCATGTAAATTAATTTCTCCCATAATAGGTAATCCTATAGCATTTGATATAAAAGAAGCTGTTTGCATACATCTAGTATAGGGACTTGATAATAATATATCTGCGCCCTTTAAAATACTATTTCTAGAAACATCTTCTGCTTGTTTAATACCTTCATCAGATAAAAATGCTAAATCACATCCATGACCCTTAAATCCCTTTCCTTCAACTAAATTATAGTCAGGATCCCCATGTCTTATTAATATAAAGTTTGTCATAACTCTATCCCCTACCCTTAATAATTATATCATTTTATTAAGAGAGGTGCAATAAATTTTAATAAATAAGGAGTAATAAAAGATTCAAAAAAAGAACTAATAATAATAAAAATAACAGAAATCATCAACACTTGTAAATATATTTTCATTAATTTTCTAAAATCTAAGTTTATTTTATTAAAAATGCATTTAACAATCAAAATAGAAAATTTAATTGAATATGATCCCAAATACATCATTATAATCAAATTAAAAATTAAATGTGGAAAAACATAAATAAATGCTAATAACAATCCTTTAATATTATATGTTAAAATAAATCCTGATATAGTAAAACCTAAAGTAAATGACTTCCAAAAAACTATGCATATAACAATAATTAATCCAATTACAGATATTCCTAAAATCCAAATACTACAAATTAAAATAATATTAATTATTAAGGAGTTTTTTAATAAATCAATATTGTTGAAAGAATTAATACTTTCAACAAAACTTTTTATATTATCAATAACCAAAATTTTATCACTACTATTTAATACAACAGATAAAAAAGACCCAGTTATTATTCCTATTATAATAATTATGAATAAAAAAATCATCATCTTTTTATTAAATCTTATTTTGTTTTGTAGTTTGTCCAATAATTTCATTTATTTCACCTAATTAATTGTATTAATAAATCAAAAAAATATTCCAATTTGTTATAAAATATATTATAATTATAAAAGAGGTGAAGCTATGAATCCAACAGTACAAAAGATCGCAATTATATTCTTTTTAATAGCCATGATAGGAATGTTTGTTGTATCTTTATTTCCAAATAAATAAAAAAATATTTGAGCAAATCTCAAATATTTTTATTTTGTTTTCTTTTCTTTAAGTAAATCTCTAATTTCTTCTAAAAGAACAATATTTTCAGCTTTTTTAGCCTCTTCCTTTTTCTTTTCTTTTTCTTTCTTAGCTTCTAACTTACTTGTTAATTTGTTAACTGCCTTAACCATTAAAAAGATACAAAAAGCAACTATTAAGAAATCAACAATATTTTGAATGAAACTCCCATACATAATTTTAGCATTACCAACTTTAATAGATAAGCTAGAAAAATCAAGACCTCCCATAAGTAATCCTACTAGTGGCATTATAATATCATCAACAAGTGATGTTACTATTTTCCCAAAAGCACCACCTACAACAACACCTACTGCAAGATCAAGTACATTACCACGAGCAATAAAAGTTTTAAATTCTTTTAACATGAACATTCCTCCTTTAAAAAATTATATCATTTTTAAAAATATTTGACAATAATCATTTATATATGTTTTTCTGTTTTATTACTAATTATCTTACCATTGACTTTTATTATATTTAATAATTCATCGTCTATAACTAATGGAATATTTAAGTTCCCTCTTACTAAATACAAGCTATCAAATCCATCAAGTGTATTTAATGAGTCACAAATTAAATCTCCTTTTACCATTCTTAATTTATTTAATCCCATAGGATTCTTTATTTCTGGGAAGTATGCAACTGAATACTTTGGGAAAAAGCTATTTAATCCTATTGATATTAAATTGTTAAATGAATAGACTTCTTTTATTTCAGGAAAGTATGCATTACCTCCTATACTTTTTAGATTATTAAATCCTTTAGAATTTTTTAATGATGAAAATTCTGCATCTTTCCCTATACTTATTAATTTAGTAAAATCACTTGCATCTGTCAATGATTCAAATATCATATTACCGGTTATTCTAACTAAATTTTTAAAGCTCTTTGCATTAATCTCATAAGGACAATTTATATTTCCATGAATATATCTTAATTCAGGGAAACAAATTCTATCATACAGATTTAGATTATCATATAGACATATGATCTTATTTGGATTATATAGTAATTCTTCTTCAGAAAGAGCTATTTCTTCTTCTTTACAATTAAATATCACTGATAAGTCATACCTTATATCTCTTTTACTTAATATTTCTTTTATTCTTGGATCTTGGTTGGGTACTACACCTGTAATATTTTCTTCTATTTCATAAATAAATTTTAGATCTTCAACGGTTAATTCTTTATTATTTTGGAACTTTTTATGTATATGTGTTAATTTCTTTAATTGATTTAATCCTTTAATATAGATTTCTTTATCTACAAAACTATCAATTTTTTTGATGATTACTTCTTCATAACCTTCTTCAATATTCTGTTTTTGAGCAACACCACATATTTCTCTTATTAATGAATCATCTTTCATTCTAATGGCTATTTTAGGTATTTTATATTCTTCTTTATTGTCTTTAATATAATATATATAAAAATCTCCTTCTCTTAGTTGTTCATGAGCAGTAGAATAACCTGTTATACACCATTCGGTATTGTATCCTTGAAGTGAATTAAGCATTGGTATAAAGTTTTCTCCTTGGTAATATCGTACCCAATTACCATCAAATATTTTATTTTGTTCACTGGATAATTCTTTTAGGAGATATTCATATATTCTTTTAAATGATCCATTTTTTAACAATTCTTTTAATTCATTATCTTCTATTAATTCTTTTTTTATTTTTTTTCTAATATATATCATTGATAATTTTACTGCTTCTTTATTTAGATCTGGGAATTTACTAATATTATTTTTAGATCTTCTGTTGAAGGTATTCGTTTCTTTATTAAATGTTCCTAGTTTTAGCATTCCTTGAAATGCCCAGAATTTTACCCACATTGGTATGTCTTCTGTTTCATTACTTAAAAAATAGTTTAACCAATTATCTAAACTTTTTTTTTGGTTTTCTATTATTTCTTTTTGATATTTATTTTTTAGTTCTTCTGTTATAATTATTTTTTTCTGACCATTTTCATAGTCTGTTTTAATTAATTTTAGATAGTTTTTTTCTTCTATTTCCCCTGGTTTTATTATATAACTGTCATAAAATAATTGTTTTATTCTATCAATATATTGAGGAAATTTTTTTAATTTATATTGAATTTTATCTAATTTTTTAATATATGATTCTATATTTTTGATTTTATCATTAATATTTTTATTCCCTACTATTTGATCTGTTGAATATAATTCCTTATATACTCTATTTATCATTTTAATGGCTTTTTCAAGCTCTACATCATCCATGTTTATCACTCCGATTAAAGTATATCAAAAAAAGGAAACTATGTCTACTTAGTTTCATTGTAATGTTGACAAACTTAAAATATTTGCATATAATTAGATACAAATATAAAAAGGAGTTATTATGAATAATGAAAAAGTAGCCTATAAGGCATCCATATTAAGTATAATTAGCAACATTTTTTTATCACTTTTTAAACTGATATCAGGAATAATAGGAAATTCTTTAGCAATGATATCAGATGCAGTACATTCAATATCAGATGTATTTAGTACAATAGTTGTTATGATTGGTATAAAAATATCCAGTAAAGAAAATGATGATAATCATCCATATGGACATGAAAGATTTGAATGTGTTGCCTCTATTATTTTATCATTTATGTTATTTAGCATTGGAATAATGATTGGATATAAAGGAATAATTAATATTATAAATGGTAATTATAAAAATATAGAAATTCCCACCCTACTTCCTTTAATAGCAGCACTAATATCTATTTTGATAAAAACTCTAATGTTTATATATACAAAAAAATGTGCGAAATTGATTAATTCTAATGCATTATTAGCTGATTCTTATCATCACTTAAGTGATTCATTATCTTCTATTGGCAGTTTAATTGGTATTATACTTGCTATTTTAGGCTATCCAATATTTGATAGTATTGCAAGTATTATAATCTGCCTATTTATAATAAAAGTAAGTGTAGATATATTTAAGGATACTATAGATAAAATGGTTGATAAGTCTTGTAGTGATGAAGTAATTCATTGTATTAAAAATGATATTTTAAGTAATAAGAAAGTTATAAATATTGATTTACTTAAAACTAGAGTTTTTGGTAATAAAATATATGCTGATATTGAGATTGCTGTTAATAAGAATTTATCTTTAATTGAGGCACATAATATCGCAGAAGATGTTCATGATAATTTAGAGAATAAGTATAAAAATTTAAAACATTGCATGATTCACGTTAATCCATATGAAAGTGATAATGATGAAAGATAAGGAATATATTATACTAGAGATAATCCCTACCTCAAGTAATCCTAAAAATGGTACAATTATTCAATTATCAGCTTTAAAAATAAAGGGATTAAAATTACTAGATAGATTTGATTACAGGTTAAAAGATGATTATTTACCAATTAAAGAAATGAAATCATGGATTAATTATGATAATGAAGCATTTAACTATGTTGAAAGTGATAAATGTATTTTAGAAGATTTTTCTAAATGGTCAAATAACTTACCAATATTAATAATAGACAATTTATATACACCTTTATATTTAAAAAATTTAAATAACGAAATTGAGTTTATTTATGAATATTTAGATATGGAATATAGTACTGATATTATTGATATAATTATTAATAAATATCATTTAGAACCAAGTAATTATATAGTAGACTTGTTATATGAAGCATTAATATATCACTACCAGTGATATATTTTTTGGAAAAATTTTAACAATATAAAAAGTATAAATATGATAATAATAATAATGTAGCCTATAGATAAAGGAGATGACTTATGTTTTTTAAAAAATTTAAAAGTATAATCCTTTTGTTTCTTCTATCATTTATTATTATGACATCAAAAACACTCGCTTATTCAGATTATATAATTGCAAGTGGAGAAAATATTGGAATTAAACTAAAAGCAAGTGGTATAATGATTGTTGGAACATACAAAATTAACAATAAAAATCCTGGTTTAGATGCTGGTCTTGAAGTTGGAGATAAAATTATATCAATAAATGATATTGATATTAGTTCTATAAGTGAAATGGTTAAAGAAATTAATAAAAGTCAAAATAAAAAAATCAAAATAAAATACATAAGAAACAATGAAGAAAAAGAAACTGATTTAAAACTTTATAATGACAATGGTAACTACAAAACAGGATTATATGTTAAAGATAGTATTACAGGAATAGGAACTCTTACCTATATTGATCCTGAAACAAAATTATTCGGAGCTCTAGGTCATGAGATAACAGAATCATCTACTGGTGAAATACTAGATATTAATGGCGGAACAATTTTTGATTCAAGCGTAACCGGTATAACACCAAGCAATGATGGAGAACCTGGTGAGAAAAATGCAACATTCAATGCTAATTCTATAGATGGTGAAATATTGGAAAACACTAATAAAGGAATCTTTGGTACATACACCAACAGCATCGATAATAGTAGAAAATATAAAGTAGCAACTATCAAAGACATAAAATTAGGAGAAGCTAAAATATTGACAGTTTTAGATAGTAACAAAATTGGTGAATATGATATAAATATCTTAAAAGTTTCAAACACCAAAGAAAAAACAAAAAACATTATTTTTGAAATAACAGATGAAGACTTACTTAAAAAAACAAATGGAATAATTCAAGGAATGAGTGGTTCCCCAATTATACAAGGAGATAACATTGTAGGTGCTGTTACTCATGTTGTTGTTGATAATCCTCATAAAGGCTATGGAATCTTAATTACAAATATGTTAGAAGAAGCAGAAAATTAGAAGATTGAATTTCAATCTTCCTTTTAATATAAAATTATATAGAAAAAAGACAAAAAAAGATATATAATATTATTATGGTGATAAAATGGAAAAGAAAAAAAGGAAATTAAAAAAATCTGTCAAAAAAATATTATTAACAGTATTTCTGATAATTACAATTAGTATAATGATATTTTGTATCATAAAAATTATATTTTGGGCAAACGATAATAAAAAAACAAGTGAAATAACAAAAAATATAAATAAAAAAGTTAAAATTACTACATCTCAAGAAGAAATAATTGATATTGTTAATCCAGAAACTTTAAAAGAAGATCCTATTTGGAGTTATGACTCATCTTTAGTTAAAAATGTCGATCTTACAAAACTATATGAAATAAATAACGAAACAATTGGTTGGATAATTGTTAATAATACTAAGGTAAATTACCCTGTTGTTCAACACAATGATAATGATTTTTATTTAACTAAATCATTTGATAAAAAATATAATAATGCTGGTTGGGTTTTTATGGATTATCGTAATAACTTTAAAGAAATAGATAAAAATACAATTATATATGCACATGGCAGACTAGATAATTCTATGTTCGGATCCCTAAGGGAAACACTTAAAAAAAGTTGGTATGAAAATCCAGATAATTATATTATAAATTTATCTACAGAAAATTATAACAGTCTATGGCAAATATTTAGCTTATATAAAATACCTACTACCAATGATTATTTACAAATTAATTTTAGTAGTGATGAAGAATATTTAAGTTGGCTAAATATGGTAAAAGATAGAAGTATATATGATTTTAAAACAAACGTAAATAGTGATAATAAAATAATCTCTTTATCTACATGTTATAATGATGACGAAAAATTAGTAATCCATGCAAAATTAATTAAAATACAAAATAAAACAGGAAATTAAAAATCCTGTTTTTATATTGTCATCAATTCATTTTCCTTTATCTTTAATTTTTCATCCACTATTTTATTATATTTATCAATTAATTCTTGAACATCTTCTTGACCTGATTTAATATCATCCTCACTAATTTCTAATTTTTTAATATTATTATTAGCATCTTGTCTTATATTTCTTAAATTAATGCGACAATCTTCAGCATAACTTTTTGCTTGTTTAACATATTCACGTCTAGTTTCTTCTGTTAATGCCGGAATATTTAAGATAATAACTTCTCCATTATTATTAGGTGTTAACCCAATATTTGATTCATAAATACCTTTTTCAATATTACTAATGCTTCCTTTATCAAAAGGTTTAATACATAACTGTCTTGCTTCAGGAATTGAAATAGTAGCAAGTTGCTTAAGTGGAGTATCTACTCCATAATAAGAAACCATAACACTATCTAGTATAGCAGGATTAGCTCTACCTGCACGAATATTTGTAAATCTTTTTTCCATACTCTCTATTGCAGTTTCCATTTCCATCTCTGCATTCATTAAAATATCATCCATAATTTCCTCCTAATACTGTATTCCCCATACAACGTGATGATGAGCTTCCTTACCACAGCAAACACATTTGCCTGTAACTAAATCATCATCTGTTATACAACGAGATTTACATCCTTTTATTTCTTTAATTTTTAATTTACATTCTTCATTTCCACACCAATCTGCATGTATAAAACCTGGTTGTGTATTTAAAATATTTTCCATATCTTTCATATTCTTAGCTGTAAAAGTTAATTTATCTCGTCTCTCTTTAGCCTTAATATATAAATTTTTTTGAATGTCATCTAATAAATTTTTAACATAATGTACTATATTTATATTTATATCTTCAATAATTTTTTCTCTAGTATCACGTCGAGCAAATGTAATCTTTCCCTCACTTAAATCACGAGCACCAATTTCAATCCTAACTGGTATACCATTTACCTCAGCCTCTGCAAATTTAAATCCTGGTGATTTATCTGTATTATCTATATATGCTGTTACATTGTTATTTGTTAATTGCTCTTTTATATCATTACTTAAGTTTATTACTTCCTCATCATCACCAATTGGAATAATTACTACTTGTTTTGGTGCAATACGTGGTGGTAAAACTAAACCAAAATCATCACTGTGTACCATTATAAGTGCTCCAATCATTCTCATTGTTGTTCCCCATGATGTTTGATATGGATATTCTTCTTTATTTTCTCTACTTAGGAATTTTACTCCATATGCTTTTGCAAATTTTTGTCCAAAATAATGTGATGTTCCTGCCTGTAATGCTACCCCATTGTACATTAATGCTTCATTTGTTAATGTGTATTCTGCTCCAGCAAATTTTTCTTTTTCGGTTTTTATTCCATTAATTGATGGTATTGCTAATATATCATGAAAAAACCATTTATATACATCCATCATTTTTTGTGTTTCTTCTTTGGCTTCTTTTTCAGTTTCATGAATTGTATGTCCTTCTTGCCAAAATATTTCTCTTCCTCTTAAAAAAGGTCTTGTTTCTTTTTCCCATCTTAGTACGCTACACCATTGATTATACAATTTTGGCAAGTCACGATATGATTTTATATGATTGGCATAATAATCGCAGAATAATGTTTCACTTGTTGGTCTTATGCAAAGTCTTTCTTCTAATTCTTTTTCTCCACCTTGTGTCACCCAAGCAACTTCAGGAGCAAATCCTTCTACTAATTCCCCTTCTTTTTTAAGCATACTTTCTGGAATTAATAATGGCATTGCAACATTAACATGTCCAAGTTCCTTAAATTTTTTATCTAATATTTGTTGCATATTTTCCCATATTGCATATCCGTTTGGTTCCATAGCTACACATCCTTTTACGCTTGTGTAACTAGCTAGATGTGAGGCATTAATGATGTCTGTATACCATTTAGCAAAATCTACATCTCTAGAAGTAATCATTTTATTTTTCTTTTCCATAATAACTTCCCTTTCTATATAAGATTATATAATAATTTATAATAAAAGTAAATTAAATATTAATATATTTCCTAAATTCTAAAGGTAATTTAGCCTCAAAAATATATTCCTTATCATTAATATTAAATGACAATTTACTAGCGTGTAGACATAATCTGTGTAAATCATTATTATTACATCCATATTTTTTATCACCAAGAATAGGATATCCAATATTAGCAAAACTAGCTCTTATTTGGTTCTTCTTCCCTGTTTTTATGTTAATATTTACAACAGTATTATTTTTATAATAATTAGTCACTTCATATTCTGTAATAGCTAAATCACCCTTATTATTTTTAGATACGTGTACAAAATGATTTTTATCCTCATACAAATAGTCTTTTAAAATTCCTTTACTATTTGATAATTTACCATCAAGTATAGCAATATATTCTCTTTTTGCTACAACATTCCAATTATTTTGTAAATATAACTTAATTTTTTCATTCTTAGTAAATACTACTATACCTGATGTATCCTTATCTAATCTATGAACAATGAATATTTTATTTGATTTATGTTGCTTTTTCACATAATCTCTTGCCATCCTATATAAAGTATGATCAGTCTTACCATCACTAATAGTAAGTAATTTACTAGGCTTATTAATAACTAATAAATCTTTATCCTCATATATAATATCCATTTTTTTCATAAATCACCATTCTTATTTATTTAATAATTCTTTTATCTTATCAACTAATTTTTTATTAGCATTTTTATTTAAATGTACTTTATCACTTAAATAATCATCTTCAGTTAACTCTAATTCTATTATATTAACATTATCTGCATTTAAATTTAATCTTTTTAGAGTAATTATATATATTTCATGATTACTATATTTTTCTGCCAATTCCTTATAATTTGCCTCAGATATTTTACTTTGATCATCAAATATAAAGAATAACTTTTTATTTAAATTAGTATCACTCTCTATTTCTTTTATTAAATTGACATAATTTAAGTTGTTATCTGCTACAAATTTAGAATCTTCATAATCCTTTTGAAGTATATCATAACAATTAATTAATAAATCATTACCATAAAAATTATATTTTTCTGGTTGCTTATTCTTATATTCATTTATACTTTTTTCTTTTTCCTTATTATAGTTTTCTAAATAATAATTATAAATACCATTTTCTATAAATTCAGCATAAGGCTTAAATCCTTGAGGACGAAGATGAATATAATCAGAATATAAATATTCAGGATGTTCTTTAATAACTGATTCCCAATCAAGAATATGAATATTACTATGATTCTTCGCATATTTTTCAAGTTCAGCATTATTGGTATCATAATCTGCATATGTTGCATTTAACCAAAATACTTGAGTGTCATCACTTACATACTGCATTATAGCATTTTTACATTTATCGCTTGGATAACCATTAGTACCTAGACTAAATACAAGTACATCCCACGCTATTCCTTTATTTTTTATCTCGCCTAATATATCAGCACCTGCACATGTCGTTCTACTTATTTTACCATCAAAATATCCATTAGGAAATTGCTTATATAATGTATTAATAGCATCTAATAATATTGAATCACCTATTCCTACTATTTTTAAATTTTTAACCTTATTACGTAATTCTTCTTCATTTAATTCTAAAGATTTAATATAATCTTCTAAATCTTTTTCTTCTTCTTTTTGCTTTTCTAAATATTCCTTCTGCTTCTTCTTCATTATTTCTTCGTTATTGCTTAAAGTATCTTTTAATTTATTTATTTCTTTTGTATGATCTTTCATAATAATGTATTGATATAATCCAAAACAAGTAATAGCTAATACAGGTATTAAAATAATTATTTTAAGAGCTCTTACTCTACCCTTTTTAAATGCTTTTAAAGCAAAGTTGATTATCCAAGATATAATAATTGTAATTACAATGATAGATATTACTTTAAAAATACTATTCATTTTAATATCTTCAAAGAAATAAATAACAGGATATTGTACTAAATACACTTCATAACTTATATCTGATATAAATTTAAATAACAAACTATGAATACTAATTTTATCTTTATGTAATGCAATACTGTATTCAATCAATCTAATAGTTATAAATGATGAAATAATCATACTAATAGCAAAATACTTACTAGAAGCATCAATAAATATAAACATAACTATTAATGATAATAGATATAATACAAACATAATTGCATGCATATATTTTCTTCTAAATATAATCAAAACTTTATTATAATACATATGAACACTATATATTAAAACACCAAATAGATATGAAAATACCCTAGTAAATGTATTATAATAAACATTCATAATATTACTTCCTAAGGAAGCTTTATAAAAGTATACAGTACTTATCAACGTTAATAAAAATAAAAATTCAAATGGTATAATCTTATTAACTTTCTGGCTCATTTTCTTTAAAAGAACAAATATTATAGGAAATACTAATTCTATTTGTAATAATATTGAAATATACCATAAATGAATAAATGGTGAACTTATATGTCTAGCAAAATAATCGGTATTTGCACCTATTTGCCAGAAATTATTATAACCAAATAACACTGATGTAATTTCAGGTTTAATATTAAAAAGATTACTATTAAATATTGAAATAATAGATACAGTACTTAGTACTACAATAATTAAAGGTAAATATATTTTAAAAAATCTTTTTTTATAATAAGATAAAATTGATTTGCTATTATCTAATGATTTACTAGCAAAATAACCAGTTAAAACAAAAAAACAACAAACAGCTAAAAAACCACCTTTTAAAATATTAAGATGATATAAAAGTACTGCAATACAAAAGATTGCACGAATAAATGCAATATTATAATTAAAATCCTTTTTTTTCACTAAATCAACACCTCTTACTTCTATTAAAAGTATATCATATTTTATCAATAAAAAAAACATGTTTTTAAACATGTCTTATGCTATTTTATAATTATCTTCTAAAGAGAATTCAACATTTTCTTCAATCCATTCTTTACGAGGTTCAACTTTATCTCCCATTAGAATTCTTACTCTTTTTTCAGCCAAAGCTACATCATTAATATTAACTTTTACTAAACTACGCTTTTCCGGATCCATAGTGGTTTCCCATAACTGATCAGCATTCATTTCACCTAATCCTTTATATCTTTGGGTTTCTAATTTTAATTTACTACTTTCAATAATTTGTTTTCTTTCTTCATCAGTCCAAGCATAGTGAATCGTTTTTCCACTTTGCAATTTATATAAAGGTGGCATAGCTATATATAATTTACCAGCTTCAATTAATGGTTTCATGTAGCGATAAAAGAATGTTATTAATAATATTTGAATATGAGCTCCATCATCATCAGCATCGGTCATAATAATTACCTTATCATAATTAGAATCATTAACATCGAAGTCACTACCTACTCCTGCTCCTATAGTATGGATAATTGTATTTATTTCTTCATTTTTATATATTTCTTCAATTTTTGTTTTTTCACAGTTTAATACTTTACCTCTTAAAGGTAAAATTGCTTGAAATTTTCTATCTCTTCCTTGCTTTGCTGATCCTCCAGCTGAATCTCCTTCGACAAGAAATAATTCATTCTTTTTAGGATTCTTTGTTTGTGCTGGAGTAAGTTTTCCACTTAATGCTCTTTCTTTTTTTTGTTTATCCTTACCATTACGAGCTTCATCTCTAGCTTTCCTTGCCGCTTCTCTAACACTTTTACTCTTAATCATTTTTTCAACTATTTTAGTAGCTATTTCTTTATTTTCTTCAAGAAAAAACTGTAGTTTTTCCGTAATAACACTATCTACAACATTACGGGCACTTGGAGTACCTAATTTTGATTTAGTCTGTCCTTCAAATTGTAATAATGATTCAGGAATTTTAACACTGATTATAGCTGTTAATCCTTCTCTTGTATCAGGACCTTCTAAATTTTTATCCTTAGCTTTCAAGTAACCATTACTTCTAGCATACTCATTAAATACTCTTGTAATAGCAGTTTTAAAGCCGACTTCATGTGTTCCACCATCAATAGTTTTAACATTATTAACAAATGAAATAATATTTTCTGAATAACTATCATTATATTGAAGTGCAACATCTACTTCAATAGAATCCTTTATACCATTAAATTGTGCGACTTTATGAAGAGGGCTTTGGTCTTCATTAATATATTCTACAAAAGATTTTAATCCATTTTCATAACAGAAAGTTTCTTCTTTTTTATCTTCTTCATCGATTATTTCAACAGTTAATCCTTCTAATAAAAAAGCACTTTCTTGCATTCTTTCACAAATTGTCGTAAAAGAAAAATTTGTAGTTGAGAATATTGAATCATCAGGTAAAAATCTTACTTTAGTACCTGTTTTATTTGTTTTATCCCTTTTAGTTAAAGGTTGATCTAATTTGCCACCATCTTTAAAAGATATAAAATATTCATACCCATCTCTCTTAATAGTTACTTCCATTTTTTTACTTAAAGCATTAACGACTGACGCACCTACTCCATGAAGACCTCCAGATACTTTATAACCACTATTTTCAAATTTTCCACCGGCATGAAGAACTGTATATATTACTTCTGGCGTACTCATACCACTAGAATGCATTCCAACCGGTACTCCTCTTCCTTCATCTTCTACACTAACACTTTTGTCAGTATGGATAATTATTCTTATTTTTTTTCCATATCCATTTATAACTTCATCAATACTATTATCAACAATTTCCCATACTAAATGGTGAAGTCCTCTTTTATCAGTAGAACCTATATACATACCTGGTCTTTTTCTAACTGCTTCTAATCCTTCTAATATTTTTATTGAACTTTCATCATATTTTGGCATATATTCACCTCTTTATTTTTAAATAACCATAGACATTATAACAAATTTTCTTATTTGATACAAGAAAAAAGAACTAATTGTTCTATTTTTTATCATAATTAATACTTCCAAACCTTCTATCCCTTTTATTATATGCAAGTATTGCATCATCAAAACATGATTCATCAAAATCAGGAAAATATGTACTTGGAAAATACATTTCAGCATATGCCATTTGCCATAACATAAAATTACTTACCCTAACTTCACCACTTGTTCTAATTAAAAAATCCATATTAGGTAAATTTTGATATAAATATTGATTAAAAACATCATCATTAATATCATCAATACTAATTTTACCATCTTTTACTTCTTGAGCTATTTTCTTAGTGGCATCAACTATTTCAGCATGTCCTCCATAATTTAGACAAAAATTTACTACAGTTCCAGTATTGTTTTTTGTTAATTCTGTCATCTCCTGCATAGCCTCATACACTCTATCTTCTAAAGGTTCTCTTCTTCCAGAAAATATTACTTTAATATTTTCTTTATTAAATCTTTTAACCATTTTCTTAAAATTATGAGTAAATAAATTCATTAAATAATCAACTTCATCTTTACTTCTTTTAAAGTTTTCTGTAGAAAAAACAAATAAACTTATATATTTTACACCTTTACTAGAAGCATACTTTACTATTGTTTCTAATCTTTCAAATCCAGCTTTATGCCCAAAACTTCTTATTTTACCACGAGCCTTTGCCCATCTACCATTACCATCAACAATTATTCCTAAATGATTAGGAATTTTTAATCCATCATAATTCATAATACTACCTTCTCCTATGAGATGTAAGTTCATCCTCATTTTCATAAAAATCATTAGCATACATATTATTCAAGTACGCTCTATACATATTATTCAAATATGCTTCTTTAGTATTTTTAAACTGATTTTTTTCTTCACGTACTAATAATTTTTTCTTAAGTTCATACTCTAATAATTCAATCTTTTTATTTAATAACATTATATATTTTTCTTCTAAATGTTTCTGATATTTATATTTAATAATATTCTTAAACCTTGTTAACTCATTTAAAGCTTCTCGAATACCACTCGTACCTGTATCATCATTTTCATCCATTATCTCAACAATTGTTTTTAGATAAAGATCTAATCTATTTTTTATTTTTCTTTTTAAAACTTTTTCAATCATTGAAGGCTTTACAATAATCATTTTATTAACTCTAACTCCATCATAATTAATAATATTTTTAGGAGTTATATTATATCCTTTAAATTTATCATAATCAACGTAAACAATCTCCCCAGTTTTAGGTTGTCTACTTAAGTAATAGCCTTTCATAAATCATCTCTTTTCTAATAAGTCAGGACGTCTTTCTCTAGTTCTTTTAATTTGCTCTTCTAATCTATATTTTTTTATATTAGCATGATGTCCAGAAAGCAAAACATCAGGCACCTTCATTCCTCTAAAACATGTAGGTTTAGTATAAACAGGATAATCTAATAAATTATCATTAAAAGATTCAAATTCATGAGACTCATCTTGAATAACACCATCAAGAAGTCTAACAATACTATCAGTTATAGCCATACTAGGTATTTCGCCACCAGTTAAAACAAAATCACCAATACTTAATTCAATATCTGCTAAACTTCTAATTCTTTCATCAAAACCTTCATAATGACC
>JAEEGL014847336.1_pt1 | contig 22493 bp, 18 predicted proteins | sample 9134231 | NCBI WGS metagenome assembly JAEEGL01 (sample SAMN16246548, study PRJNA631951) | gut metagenome | biome: gut microbiome; feature: rumen; material: fiber-attached | host: Bos | place: Iran: Karaj | collected 2018-10
CTCACGAATCGCTGCCTCACGGGCTGTTTCTCCCTGCTCTATTCTTCCAGCAGGAAATTCCCACTGCCCTCTCCAGGAATTATATCCAATAAGAAATTCACCATTTACAGATATAACAGCAAACGCACCTGTAACCGGATCGTAGTTCTCTATTTCTTCCTCACTGACCTTTAAATATTCAAGCAGCGTCCATCCGCTTTTATTCTGTGCCAACATATCCTCAATCAATATTAAGTCCTCCTGCCCCCAGCGAGTTTTAACTAAACCAGGTAATTTTCAATCATAGCCTTTATTATATTAGAACTTAAGGCATGTTGAGAAGTTTCAAATGTCATTATCATGTTTTTTCCCTGAAAATATCCATTCTGTTCATAGGTATTAATCTTCGCTACATTCTTGTTGGCATAAGCTATGTTATCCATCATTCCAAAATGTTCCCATATAAACTCTTGTCTTGTACTCACATTTAGGCACATAAAATCAGGACGAACCGTTTCCTGTCCCTTTAGGGTGATTGGATATTCATAACGATAAGGGATGCCCTTTTGCTCAAGCATGTTAGCAATAATCAGCTCTGACTTGGATCTTACCCTGACTCCACAAGTTGAATAAAAGCTTATATCCTCGCTGACTGACATCGGCTCATAACTCACGCCGGTCCACCGCTCAACGAATTGCTCACTAGATAGTTCTGTCGGAACAATCAACCTTCTCCTGCCGTCATGTAATGATTCATAGACGTCGGATATCATATTTTTTTCTAGAAGTTTTTCATATTTTTTTGTTAGCTTTATTTCTGCCTCTGCAATCTTTAATACTCTTGAATCATAGTCTTTCTGGGCAAGTTTACAGGCTAACTGGCAATTATCATCTTTAATGTACTCTCCATTAAAGTCTTTCGGATCAGTTCTATAATAATACTGAATACGATTTCCACTTCTTGAGATCCGTAATAGCCCTTCCGGCGCTTTGGCTATTGTCTTTTCTTTTTCAGTGATTATCTTTTTTAGGTATAAGTTTCTCGCCTTTAGCGCTTCAAGAAGCTCTTTTTCTTTATTTGCTCCAATAATTTCATTATACGTTTTTACTGTCATTATCATTTCCCCTTAGTATTAGTTATATTGACAGATAGATTCGGAAATCATCCTTCTCATATCCGTCGTAAATTCTTTAATCAGCTCGCTCAAACGGATATGATTCCAAAAACCGGCTTATCTATCCGTCAATTTCGCTCTATATCTCGGAACTTCAGCAGATATAACCGCACAGATTGCCTCAGCTATCCGCCAACATTCTCAACATAATTCTCTTTTATACAGATAGGTTGTGCCAAAACAACCAAGCTATCCGTCATAATAATTGTTAAATGCATTTACTTGCAGATAGATAACACAAATCTCCTGGTTCTATCTGTATAATCTACAAAAATACTCAACAAGTGAAATCCTGGCCGCTCCAGAAAGAGCAACCACTTCAAAAGATACTTTGAAAAAAGAATTCTCATGAAAATACAATGCATAATATACAGCAAAAAAACATGAAAGTAAAGGCTAGCTATTTCCGCCTTCCCCCTTGACCACCAAAATGCAAAAAACGGATACCTGTCAAGGATGCGCCTATGCGCACGATAGCTTGTCCTTGACAGGTATCCGTTTTTTGCTACAATGCCCTCTCTGTGGGAAGGCGGTGCACTCCTCTTATAGAAAGCGGTTTATCGCTCCTCTTATAGAAATCGCTAAAAACGCGATTTCTATAAGCGTCTGTTGTCGCCAGATACTTCGATAATTCATATGAAAATCCCTTCAGGATTTCCGCCGATAACAAAGGAGCCAGGACTGAATGCGAGCATTCATCCTGACTCCTTTGTTATCGACTAAAACCACTGCGTGGTTTTTCATATGAATTATCTCGTGCCTGGCTCGTTATCACTCAAGCTCTACAGTTCCCGGGGGCTTGGAGGTAAGGTCGTACATTACGCGGTTGACGCCCTTGACCTCGTTGATAATGCGGCTCATAACGCGCTGGAGCACCTCGAAAGGAATCTGTGAGGCTTCGGCTGTCATGAAGTCGATGGTCTCTACGGCGCGGAGGACTACTGCGTAGTCATAGGTACGCTCATCGCCCATAACGCCTACGGAGCGCATGTTGGAGAGAGCTGCGAAATACTGATCGGGGAGCTTCTCAAGGCCGGCTGCTGCAAGCTCTGTGCGGTAGATGTAGTCGGCATCCTGAACAATACGAACCTTCTCAGCTGTAACTTCACCGATGATACGGATGCCAAGGCCCGGTCCGGGGAATGGCTGACGGTATACCAGGTACTCGGGAAGTCCAAGCTCAAGGCCTGCTTTTCTTACTTCGTCCTTGAAAAGAAGACGAAGGGGCTCGATGATCTCCTTAAAATCTACATAGTCGGGAAGTCCGCCTACGTTATGATGGGACTTGATAACAACGGATTCGCCGCCAAGACCTGACTCTACTACGTCGGGATAAATGGTTCCCTGGGCAAGGAAGTCAACCTTACCGATCTTCTTGGCCTCTTCCTCGAATACTCGGATGAACTCCTCACCGATGATCTTACGTTTGCGCTCAGGCTCCTCGACGCCCTTGAGCTTGGCATAATATCTCTCAGCCGCATTTACGCGGATAAAGTTAATATCGAAATTACCGTTGGGTCCGAATACACCCTCAACCTCGTCGCCCTCATTTTTACGAAGAAGGCCGTGGTCTACGAATACGCAGGTAAGCTGCTTGCCGATGGCCTTGGCAAGAAGAGCTGCGAGAACCGATGAATCAACGCCGCCGGAAAGAGCAAGAAGAACCTTGCCGTCTCCAACCTTCTCACGGATCTCTTTAACTGTATTCTCAACGAAGGAATCCATTCTCCAGGTTCCTGATGTCTCGCAGATTCCGCGAACAAAGTTGTGAAGGATCTCTTTTCCCTTAACAGTGTGAAGAACCTCAGGATGGAACTGAATCGCATAGAGCTTCTTCTCAGGGCAGGCTGCTGCTGCAACGGGACAGTCCGCTGTGTGGGCAATAACCTCAAATCCGGGAGCGATCTTGCTGATGTAGTCGAAATGGCTCATCCATACGATGGTCTCATCTCCAACGCCCGCAAAAAGAGCGTCCTTGGAGCCGTCGATGAGGGTTCTTGTCTTGCCGTACTCTCTGACAGGAGCCTTCTCAACATTTCCGCCAAGAAGCAGCATCATAAGCTGTGCTCCGTAGCAAAGACCCAGGACTGGGATTCCCAACTCAAAAAGTTCCTTGGTGTAGGTGGGTGCTCCCTCCTCATAGCAGGAATTGGGACCGCCGGTAAGGATGATACCCTTGGGATTCATCGCCTTGATCTGGTCGATGGGGGTGCGATAAGAATAAATTTCGCAATAGACGTTACATTCTCTGACCCTGCGGGCAACAAGCTGATTGTACTGCCCACCGAAGTCGATAACTATGACTTTTTCTTCTGAAGCCATGCTTTCCTCCAATGTTTTATATAAACATAATTACTGCATAACTACTACGACAGGAATCTAAAAAAGCACATTCCCAGTTACTATTCACAGTAGAATCACGCACTAGCTGCGTGATTCGTGAGAATATGATACAAGAGTGAGGGGCGATCTTTTGCGAAGCAAAACTTTAATATCGCCCCGAATGTTACTATGAGCAGTCATAAGACTGTGAATAGTAACCATTCCCAATCGGGTTGATTATACAATAGGACCCTCGATTGCACAAGCAACATAACTAACAAAACCATCCTGTTCAATCAGGATGGTCTGTCATCTATGCACAATGCACTGTCATTTCTGAACATTACCGCTGTTCATGCCTTTGCTGCTCTCTCCAAGAGGAAGCCAGTCCACAACCTTTTCAATCTGACTGTCCCAGAAATCCCAGTCATGGCCGCCCTTTTCTTCATCCCAGGTAAGGTCAGCACCGTTTTTGACAAAAAAGTCTCTGAGTTCAATGTTGGCAGGATACAGGTCGTCCTCAGTTCCGCAGGACATATAGAGCTTGGGAAGAGGCTTGCCGTTTCTGACAAGTTCATTAAAAGCAACAACCGGGTTCATATTGGTCCCTGCCGCCTCGTCCACATCCCCCATAACCGCATACTCAAGGCCGAGGTGTCCGATATTCTTGTCAAAAAGATGTACGGCTGAGGACAGTCCAACCACAGCGCCAAAAGTATCGGGATGGTTAAGTCCGTTTACAATCGCTCCGTAGCCGCCCATTGAGAGCCCCGCAATGAAGGTGTCTTCCCTTTTGTCTGACAGGGGGAACATTCTTCTTGTGATATCCACCAGCTCTTTTCCGATAAAATCAGCATAATTTACCTTAGTCACAGGACTGTTCAGGTAAAAAGAGTTATCTCCTGAGGGCATCACCACTGCAAGATTCTTCTCTTCTGCCCATCTCTGGATTCTGGTTCCGCTGACCCAGTCGGTGTAGTTGCCAAATACTCCGTGGAGAAGATAAAGGGTCTTGAATTTACCTCCCTTAGGCATTGCATAGTCGAAGGTGGTGTAATCCAACTTGTCTGCCGGAAGAATGACATTCACCGGCACGGTGCGCATAAGATTTTTGGATAAATAGTTTACCTGAATAAGTGCCATTTTATAAGAACCTCCTTACGGAAATAATTGATCTGTAGGTGGCGGGACTGTACTTGATTCCCGTCTTCTGTGTGCTGGCATGGACAATCTGTCCGCCGCCGATATAGATTCCCACATGTCCGCCGTAGTAGATGACATCTCCGGGCTGGGCGTTGGCATAGGACACCTCCCTGCCGTAGGCTCCCTGAGCCCAGGAGGTTCTGGGAACCGATATTCCAAAAGCCTTGTAAACAGACTGTACAAAGCCCGAACAGTCTGCGCCGTTGGTAAGGCTTGTTCCGCCGGGAACGTAAGGATTACCCACAAATCTGCAGGCGTAGGAAGCTATGTTGCTTCCTGTGGCGCTTCCGGGATTGGAGGTATTTCCGCCTCCTCCGGAGCTCTTGTTTCCACCGGAGCTTCCTGATCCGCCGCCGGAATTGTCCGCCACGGTTCCGCTGTCGCCATTTTCCTTCTCCGCCTCAGCCTTGGCTGCATCCTCTGCTGCCTTGGCTGCCTCCGCAGCCTTCTTGGCGGCGTCAACTTCCTTCTGCTTGGCTTCAAGCTTCTTCTGAAGGGATGCGATGCTGGCCTGCTGGCTCTTGACCTGGGCTGTGTAAACCGCCGCGTCCTGCTTTGCCTTGGCGAGCTTCACCTCATAGTCAGCGTACTTGGCCTTGTAATCCGAAAGAAGCTGCTCCATGTAGTTCTGCTCTTCCTCAAGCTCATACTCAGAAGCCTCCAGCTCGGCCTTTTCCTCCTCAAGCTGATTTCCATAAGCCTCAGCGGCATCCTTGGCTGCTATATACTCCGCCAGCTTGATCCTGTCATACTCGTAGAGTTCTTCCACATACTGGGCCTTGTTAAGGGCGTCGGAATAACTTGTTGCTGTCAAAAGAATCTGCATATAAGAGAGGTTGCCCTTCTCATACATGAACTTGACTCTGTCCACCATGGCAGCGTACAGGGTCTCTTCCTGGGCCTTGGCAGCCTCATACTCCTGTTGTGTCTGCTCTATCAGATTCTGCTTGTTCTCAATATCTTCCTTGATAAGCTCAATATCCGCCATAAGCCCCACAAGCTCCGCCTGGGTCTCATCAATGGCTTCCTGGGTCTCCGCCTCTGCGTCCGCAATATCACCGATCTTGTCATTGGCCTCATTAAGCTTATTCTGGCTGGCATTCTTCTCGTTCTCCGCCGCCTTCTTCTGCTTCTCCAGTTCCTTCTTTTCCTTCTCCAGCTTCTTCTGCTGCTCCTGGAGTTCCTCACTGGTGGTGGCAAAAACACTGACACTGCTGCCAAAGCCTATACTTATAACAAGCGCTATCGCCAATAATATGTTAAAAAGACTTTTCTTCATACCATTCCCTTGTAAATATTAACACTTATACTACTACATATAGTATAACATGTATTCTACCATAGCGCTTTTGGCTTTGACATTATTCTACTATCTGGCCATAAAACAGTACTTCAGAATTGTTCTCCCCTGTGCAGAGCATAAATTTGAAGGGCTCATCTGCGTAAAATTCCTTAGGCTCCTCCTCTTGTTCGCAGCAGCCTTCCACCATGATAACTGAAGTTGCTGCAACAGCCTCAATACCGTCCTCATCCATTTTGATACGGCTCTTTTGCATAATATCTGAAATATACCAGTTGGTGTCTTCACACATCTTTGAAAAATCTGCATTTCCGTTCTCATCAAAGGCAAGGGATGCGCCCTTACTCTTAAGATACCCGACAAGCTGCTCCTTTCCAAAACTGCTCTGCATATCCATCTTCGGGAGCTTTACATTAACTTCTTCCATAGTTGCCTTGTCCAGTGCTTTTTTAACATCATCAACCTTACCCAGGATAAAAATGGCATTAACTCCGCCCTGAAGAGGAAGAACAATGAGTTTACCCTTGCGGTCCTCGTAGAACCTGAAAGTGTCCTGTTGGGACATAAAATCCTTTTTTACCTTCTCCCCGGATACAGTGGTGAAATCCTCCTCACTTGTCCAGGATTCTTTAAATTCGTTCTCCCAGGCAGCCTTAAGATAAATAGTGTTAACAAGAACTGCATTGGTCCCTGAAAGGTCATTACTGATTGCAGGAATCAGGCCGTTGGTCCCATCACTTACCCAGCTGTTGACTTCACCGGTGATCTCGTCAGCGGATACATTCCTTGCCACTGCCCCATAATTCTTATTTACGTATTTGATGTAATCCTTTGTAAACTCGCCATTTAAGGAGCTGTTATTCCATACAGAATTAAGCACAGTAAAATGCTGGTTACATGAATTAACCGATTCTTCTAAAGATTGATACCATGCATTCAGCTCATCCATATCCTTAAAGCCCATGGCATTAATAAGCTCATCCTTAGTCTGTGTATCAGCACCGGCTGCTGCCAGTGATAAAGCAGCTCTGAAGGAGGTTGGGGAGATCATATAATTTTCCTCAGCGTATCCGTTGTCCTCCACAAACTTAACCAGGTCTTTCTCAAATCCATCCATTATCTCCACATCTCCGGTGGAAGCAATAATTGCTCCGGCGTTACCGGCCTGTACGACCTCTGCCTTATTACCGCAGCCCATCAGCATACTTGCGGCCAATCCTAACACTAAAGCTCTCTTTACATTTTTTCTCATAATATATAATTCTCCTATTCTGCGTGTAAATTTCTTCGCTTATACCTTGTATACAGTTGAAGAAGCGAAAATGTTGCAAATGGATAAAAAAAATTGGGGTCTGTCCTTTGTGCAGGACAGATCCCAATGGAGTTTGTCTATATATATAGATAGATATGATTTTTAATGATATACGAATTGCTCCATGACTACGTCATTTTCGCAATTCTACAATAATTCGGAATCCGCATTATCATGCTACTTCCTCATCATTGTTAGGGTCATGAAGTCAAAATGCTTAACATGCAAGCATGTACGCATTTTGGACTTATGACACCTATATCATTAAAAATCACAATTTCTTGGTGTTCTTGGATAAGGGATTACGTCACGGATGTTCTCAACGCCGGTTAAGTACATGATAAGACGCTCAAAGCCCATTCCGAAGCCGCTGTGGATGCATCCGCCGTATCTTCTGGTGTCGAGATACCAGTCGATACCTTCCTTATCAACGCCCATCTCATTCATTCTCTCAATGAGCTTGTCCAGATTCTCTTCTCTCTGGCTGCCGCCCATGAGCTCGCCTGCCTGTGGAACAAGAAGGTCTACAGCTGCAACAGTCTTGTTGTCAGGGTTAACCTTCATGTAGTAAGCCTTGATATCCTTCGGCCAGTCTGTGATAAATACAGGGCCGCCAAAGTGCTCAACGATGTACTTCTCGTGCTCCTTGGCAATATCCTCACCGTAGTCAGGCTCGAACTCCCACTTAACATCAGCTTTCTTGAGGATGTCTACCACATCGTGGTGGCTGATACGTGTAAAGTGAGCATTAACAATATCGTTAAGCTTGTCCTTAAGTCCCTTGGATACGAACTGATCGCAGAAGTTGATCTCCTCAGGGCACTTGTCGCAAACATATTTAACAACGAACTTGAGCATATCCTCTTCGATATCCATAAGGCCCTCAAGATCACAGAAAGCCATCTCAGGCTCGATCATCCAGAACTCGTTGGCATGAGTCTGGGTGTTGGAGTTCTCTGTTCTGAAGGTAGGTCCAAAGGTATAGATATCGCCGAAGGCCATTGCAAAGGTCTCACCCTGAAGCTGTCCTGAGCCTGTGATAAAGGACTGCTTGCCGAAGAGGTCCTTGCTGAAATCAACCTGGCCGTCCTCGGTCTTGGGAAGATCGTTCATGTTAAGAGTTGTGATCTTGAACATCTGATCAGAACCCTCACAGTCAGCACCGGTGATCAGAGGAGTGTGAACATACAGATATCCTCTGTCCTGGAAATAGGTGTGGATCGCCATTGCAGCAACGCTTCTGATACGGAATACTGCGCTGAAAAGGTTGGTACGTGGACGAAGGTGTGCCACGGTACGAAGGTACTCTCTTGTGTGACGCTTGGGCTGGATAGGATAGTTCTCAGGGCAGTCACCTAAAAGCTCAACTGCTGTAGCCTTAACCTCGAAGGGCTGTTTATTTTCGGGAGTAAGCACCAGATTACCTGTTACCTTAACGCTGGCACCAACTCTTATCTTGGAGATGTCTTCAAAATTATTAAGTTCCTGATCGTAAACAACCTGTAAATTTTCAAAGAATGAACCGTCGTTTACGTTAAGGAATCCAAACTGTGCCTGTGCGCGGTTAGTACGTACCCAAGCGCAGATGGTCACTTCTTTGGAAGCATACTCAGAAGTATTTCTGAACAGCTCTTTAATTTTTGTTCTCATCTTTTTTCTCCTTAGTTTTTATTTATTATTCTGCAGCTTCTGCTGTCTTAGCATGCTCTGTGAGGAAGGATACAACCTTCTCAGCCATAAGATATTCTCTGTAAAGCTCTACATCCTGTCCGGCCTTGAACTCTTCATAGGAGCTGTATGCTGTTGAAGAAGCACTATCAAATCTCTCCTTGAGGAAAGTATCCACGTCCTCATCTGAAACATTAAGCCCCTGCTCATCAGCGATAGCCTTGAACATAACGTACTGATTGGCCATATCTGTAGAAGTCTTCTTGAAGAATTCCTCTGCTGAACCTGTAAAGCCCTGGCTCTGAGACATCATTGTAAGAACATCTGCAGAAGAAAGCTGCTGGCCGTACATGTATGAATACATGCTTGCGTAGTAAGCAAGCTGCTCGTTCTGCTCCTTCATGAATCTGTTGAGAAGCTTCTCAGGAAGCTCCTTGAACTCTGATCCCTTGGTAACAGCTTCGATAACACCGTTCTCAAGCTCTGTCTTGTAGTTATTCTCAGCCTCTTCTGTAAGAGTTTTCTTAACATGAACACCAAGCTCCTCAAGATTGGTTACATCCTCGTAGCCAAGGCCTGCTGCCCACTCGTCAGTAAGCTCTGTGCCGGACTCGCTGATGGTGTTGACAGTAACGGTAAATACTACATCCTTGCCTGCAAGATTGGCTGCGCCGTAGTTCTCGGGGAAGGTAAGGTTAAGATCTCTGGTCTCGCCAACTGTAGCTCCGATAAGTCCGTCCTCGAAGCCGTCGATATATGAATGTGAACCGATAACAAGGTCTGCTCCCTGGGCTGTGCCGCCGTCAAAGGCCTCCTGGGTATCGGCATATTTGCCTACATAGTCGATATTAACTGTGTCTCCGTCCTGAACAGGTCTGTCAACCTGGGTAAGAAGAGGGTTGGAAGCTGTAAGAGTGTTGTTGATGTAATTATCAACGTCCTCATCTGTAACATTAACAGGTGAAACCTCCACGGTAACTCCGTCGTACTTGCCAAGTGCAACATAATCAGCTGCATTGATATCCTGAAGAGTCATCTCCTCAAGGCCCTCGACATATGCTGCAACATCAAAACTGTCACCTGTCTCAGAGACGGTCTCGGTTGAAGCGCTCTCAGACGCTGTCTCCACTTTCTCCACTTTCTCAGAGCCTGACTCTGTGTTCTCTTTTTCCTTTCCGCAAGCTGCAATTGTTGTAGCCATTACAGCTCCTATAAGTAAAACTGCTAATTTCTTTTTCATAATTTCTCCTTTAACATAAGCTAATTAACGATTAGCCCACACTTTACTTTCAAACAATATTTCTTATACTACCACACCTTCGCTTCTTATTAAAGTATTTTATTTGCCTTCCGGACCAATCAATGCTACAATAGTCTAGCATTTTTATTCAGATTCATTCGGAGGGTTTTGTTGTGAGTACTGGACTTATAGTATTAATCGTTGTTTTGGTGATTTTAGCTGCCCTTGTTGTGGCACTTATTTTCCTTGGAAAAAGAGCTCAGAAGAAGCAAGATGAGCAGCAGGCTCAGCTGGATGCCATGAAGCAGTCAGTTACCATGCTTATCATTGACAAGAAGCGCATGAAGCTCAATGAGGCAGGTCTTCCTCAGGCTGTTATCGATCAGACACCCAAGCTTCTCAGAAGATCCAAGCTTCCGATCCTTAAGGTTAGAATCGGTAACAGAGTTATGAGTCTTATCTGTGATGAGAAGATTTTCGACAAGGTTCCTGTGAAAAAAGAAGTTAAGGCTTCCGTAAGCGGAATCTACGTAACAGAGGTCAAGGGCCTTCGCGCCAACAAGGGACCTGCCCCTGAAGAGAAGAAGGGCTTCTTCAAGAATCTTGTAGCTAAGGCTCAGGAGAAGGCCGGCGCCAAGATGGTTAAGTGATCATCAATAACTGAATATCGTATGAATAATAAATCGGAGGTCCTTAAAGGGCCTCCGAATTTTTTATCTCTATGACAAGAATGGAATCCGACAGGACCTGGCCACCCATTTCCAGGGCGTACTCCGCCATAAGCTTCATCTCTTCCTCCTGTCTGGTCTTTATAAAATCAAAATTGTTGGTGCGAACCTTCATCTGCATGGATCCGTAGGGGGTGTTGTACTCCGTGTCATATTCAAGCTGGTCCGCAAAGGCAAGCTTGGACTTGATATCTCCGCCTCTTATGATCTCCATGCCCTTGCCGTCAGGGGCTATGGACACCTTGTTGTGGATCTTCACAGTTCCGCCGCCTGCATCCTGGTCCTCGTCGTATTCAAGGACGCACATGCCATCTTCCATTTCTTCAAAAACACCCGCGGAATTGGTAATTATCTTTTCCGTAGGCTCACCGGCTCTGGAATGAATGCCGGTTACGATAACCTCGACATTTTTTTTCATAATATTGCTCCCTCAGATCAGTTGTTAGGGTTGATCGGCCCTGATAAAAACACCTCTTTCGTTATATGACTTGCTAAAACCTTATCCACGGCCTCACGGGCCTTGTTCTCATCCTCAAAGATTCCAAAAACGGTTGGTCCGCTACCGGTCATAAATGCCTTAACGGCGCCGGCCTCTTCCAGAATCTTCTCAAGCTGTCCTATCTCTTCATACCTTGAAGCGGTGACAGGCTCTAAGACGTTGCCTATAAGTTCGCACATCTTCCTGATGTCACCGGCCTCTATGGCGGCTCTGATGCCGTCGATATCGGGATGCTCCACTATCTCCTTGCTGTCCAGTTCCTTGTAGACCCAGCCTGTGGACACATCAATGGGGGGCTTGGCGATTACAATGGGACAGTACTTCATGTCCTTCAAAATTGTGAGTTCCTCGCCGATACCCTCCGCCAGGGCCGTTCCCCCCAGGATACAGTAGGGGATGTCCGCTCCCAGCTTAACAGCCAGCCTACAGAGCTCCTCCTTGGAAAGCCCCAGGTCCCAGAGGTCATTTAGTGCGGTGTAAGCGGCGGCTCCGTCTGTACTTCCGCCTGCCATGCCCGCTGCCACGGGAATCCTCTTGGTAAGTCGTATATCTACGCCTTTTTTTACGTTATACTCCTCTTGTAGCTGTCTTGCAACCTTGCAGATCAGGTTGCTGTCATCGGACGGTATCTTATCTGACTCTGTAAAAAGAGCTATCTCTCCGCTGGCATTGTCGGAAAAGACAAGGGTGTCATAAAGATCCACGTTCTGCATTATCATTTTTACTATGTGATAGCCGTCCGCCCTTCTTCCTGTGACATCCAGTCCCAGATTTATCTTGGCATAGGCCTTTTTTTCAATTGTCATAACTACCTACCATCTTTTTTAATAAAATTTGCTATATCGATTAAGTGCAGATATCATCTACATTTTTAATCTTCCCACTATCAACTGTCAAACTCAAGAAAAAAAATCCAAAAAAAATGAAAAAAATTCATCTAAAGACTAAAGTTTTCTGAAAATCTGCCGATAAGAAGATTAGGTAAACCATGGTTTTCGTTTCAAGCGCGGTATTTAGTTAACCTGTCGCGGAAAAGGAGTTCAGTATGGGCGTAAACGGAGTTACCGAGGTTACTAACAACATCGCAACGGCTTATACTTCCACCGTCAATCCTCAGGTTGAGGAAAAGAAGAAAGATTCGGAAGTACAGGCAAAAACGGAAGCTGCAGCCGTTTATGAGAAATCTGATGATAGTGCGCAGACCAGCAGTATTTCTCAGAAAGAGGCAGACAGAACCAAAATCATAAGACAGATGCAGGCTGATGTAGAACAGCGCAAGGCACAGCTCCTTGACATCGTACAGAAGATGATGGGCAAGCAGGCCAAGGCTTACGGCATCGCCAATTCTGACAATGATGAGGATTCCATCTGGAAGTTCCTTGCAAAGGGCGACTTCACCGTGGATGCAGCTACCAAAGCACAGGCACAGGCTGACATAGCAGAGGATGGATACTGGGGCGTTAATCAGACCTCGGAAAGAATCCTCGACTTTGCCAAGACACTGGCCGGGGACGATCCTGCGAAGCTGGAAAAAATGAGGGAAGCATTTGAGAAGGGCTACGCACAGGCAGAAAAGACCTGGGGCGGAGAATTGCCGGAAATCTCAAAACGCACTTATGAAGCAGTGATGAAGGGCTTCGACGATCTCACCGGAAAAACAGAAACTTAAACGTTGCTAGTAACACATTGAGCCGGGTACTCACAATACCCGGCTCAAGTTTTGTTATTCTTATTATTCTACAATTCCTCTTAATTCGTTTATATCCTGCACTCCGTATCTGGTCATGTACTCCTCGATGCCTTCTACCACCTTCTCTGTGGTGTAGGGATCATGGAAGTTCATGGCTCCCACGGCTATGGCTGTGGCTCCCGCCATGATGAACTCTATGGCGTCCTCAGCGTTGGCGATTCCGCCCATTCCGATGATAGGAATGTTGACCGCATGAGCAGCCTCGTATACCATGCGAACTGCCACCGGCTTGATAGCAGGACCGGACAGGCCTCCGGTCTTGTTGGCAAGAGCAAATTTCCTCTTGTGGATGTCTATCTTCATACCGGTAATGGTGTTGATAAGGGAGATAGCATCTGCGCCCGCAGCCTCTGCGGCCTTGGCCATATCAGCGATACTGGTGACATTGGGGCTTAGCTTCATGATGATGGGCTGCTTTGCCACCTCTTTTATTCTGGAAGTAATGTCATAAAGAGCTGCGCTCTTTTGTCCGAAGGCGATGGCTCCCTCTTTTACATTGGGACAGGACACGTTGATCTCCAGCATGTCCACTCTCTCCTCATCTCCAAGGCGCTCCACAACCTCTAAATAGTCCTCAACGGATTTGCCGCAGACATTGACGATGACCTTGGTGTCGTAGTCCTTGAGGAACTTAAGGTCTCTGTTTGCAAAAACCTTAACTCCCGGGTTCTGAAGGCCGATGGCATTGAGCATTCCGCCGTAAACCTCAGTAACTCTCGGGGTGGGATTGCCGGGCCAGGGCACATTGGCAACGCCCTTGGTAACCACAGCTCCCAGTTTATTAAGATCAACAAAATCCGCGTACTCCATGCCGGATCCAAAGGTTCCGGAGGCTGTCATTACGGGATTCTTGAATTTTACTCCTGCAATTTCAACTGATGTATTCATGTCCGCCCTCCTCACAGGTCTAAGTCTTCCGCGTCAAATACCGGTCCGTCGGTGCAGATTCGGGCATTGTTAACGTGGGAATGGTGATCCACCTTAGTGGTCTTGCAGATACATCCAAGGCAGGCTCCGACGCCGCAGGCCATGCGCTCTTCCAGGGAAAGGTATGCCTTGATGCCCTTTTCCTGAGCATAATTCTTGATGGCCTTAAGCATTGGCATAGGTCCGCAGGCAAAGATCACGTCTGCTTCTATGTTCTGCTCTCTCATTGCATCAATAACATTTCCCTTGGTTCCGATGCTGCCGTCCTCAGTGGCGGTGAACATATCCGCATACCTGGCAAACTCCTCGGAAAGGAAGGTCTCTGAATTTCTATAGCCCATAACGGCGCTGACTTTCACAGGCTTAAGTGCTGTGTCCGCAGATGAAAGTCTCTTGGCTGTCTCAAGAAGGGGAGGGACTCCGATGCCGCCGCCCATGACAACAACCTTTTTTCCCGCAGCAGCTTCCAGAGGAAAACCGTTGCCGAGAACTCCCAGGATCTTGATGTAATCCTCAGGCTGATACAGCGCAAACTCCGCCGTGCCGCTTCCTACCACCCTGTACACAAGACGGATGGCGGATCTCTCCTTGTCCACCTCGCAGATACTGATGGGTCTTGGAAGAAGTGTTGATTTATTGGTGGGATATACCCCAACGAACTGCCCGGGACAAGCGTCCTGTGCGATAGGGGTCTCAAGCCACAGATCATAGATACCCTCAGCAAGAAGGTTCTGGCTTAAAACCCTCGCTGCTGCCATACTTTTCTTAGCCATCACAAGCTACCTCGTTTCACATCTCTATTTTCAAAGCATTCGCCATAAACAATACCATAGGAACTTATCCTCTGTAAACAATATTACCGCGGCAGATTGTAAAGTGTACTTTGCCGGGAAGCCTCTCTCCAAGGAAAGGTGTGTTGGAGGATTTGGATACACTGCTTACAAAGCTCCACTCCTCATCGGGGTTAAAGATCACAAGATCCGCAGGGCCGCCCTGTCTGATATATCCTGCATCCAGGCCGTAAACTGCGGCGGGACAGCAGCTCATTCTGGCAATAAGCTCTGCCATAGTCAGAAATCCCGGCTTAACCAGCTCTCTTATTCCCAGTGAAAGGGAGGTCTCAAGGCCGGTAATGCCGCTGGGAGCCTTGGTGAGCTCTTTTCCCTTCTCCTCTCTTGAGTGAGGGGCGTGGTCTGTGGCGATCATCTCGATGGTGCCGTCCTTAAGTCCGGCGATGATGGCCTGTCTGTCGCTCTCTCTTCTAAGGGGCGGATTCATCTTGGCCAGGGCTCCGTATTTAAGCACCGCTTCCTCTGTCAGGGTAAAATGGTGGGGTGTAGCCTCGGCAAAGACCTTAACGCCGCGCTTCTTGGCTTCTCTTATCATATCCACGGCTCCGGCGGTGCTGATGTGCTGCACCACAATGCCGGCTCCGGTCTTCTCTGCTATTTTGATATCCCTGTCCACCATGGAAATCTCTGCGTTTCTGTGGGAACCTCTGATTCCCAGGGTCTCAGCCACTTCTCCTGCGTTGATTCCGTTCTCTGCGATGAACTGGGGATCCTCCTCGTGAAGGCTGATAAGCATTCCCAGGTCCTTAGCCTCTTCGCAGGCCTTCTCCATGAGCTTCTCATTGAGGACAGGCACACCGTCATCGGTAAAAAGCACAGCGCCCGCCTCAGCCAGGGCCTTCATGTCCACCAGCTCCTTGCCCGCCATGTTCCTTGTTACATTGCCGCAGCAAAGAACCTTGATTCCGGTCTTAGCTCCTCTCTCAATCATATCCTTGATGGTGTCCACATTATCTGGATGGGGATTGGTATTTCCCATCATGACAACGGTGGTAAAGCCGCCCTTGGCTGCCGCCTTAGCCCCTGTGTCTATGTCCTCTTTATAGGTAAATCCCGGGTCCCTGAAGTGCACGTGGCAGTCCACCAGTCCCGGAGCCACTACGCAGCCTGCGGCGTCAATCTCTGTGACCTCAGCCTTGCCGGTAACCTCGTCCGCTCCGTATATAGCCGCCTCGGCAGCCACGTCGTCAAGGCTTCCGCAGGCACCTACCATGGCAATCCTGTCCCCGTCTGTCAAAATATCATATAATCCGCTGATTCCGCTGGCGGGATCAATCAGATTTCCGTTCTTAATAAGGATCATACCCTGTTCCTCCTCTATTCCGGTCCAAAACTACATCTACTTTAACACCTGAACTTTTTTACTGTAAATGATTATATGTTATAATCATCATTGAAAAAATAGAAATGAGGTAATTTTGATGATTCGATCAATTCTGGCAGTACTGTTTGTGGTTATTTTCCTGATACTGAGTCTTCCCATCCAGGGAGTTCTGCTTATTGTCGGCAAGTTCAATCCCATGGCAAAAAAGAGAGCCTCTCTCGCCATCGTAGGCTGGGCCTTCAACGTGGTATCCTTTATCAGCGGTGTTAAAAGAACCGTAATCGGCGAGGAGAACGTTCCCAAGGATCAGGCCGTTCTGTATGTGGGCAACCACCGCAGTATTTTCGATATAGTTATCGCTTATCCGAGGGTCCCCAATCCCACAGGCTTTATCGCCAAGAAAGAGATCTTGAAGGTTCCGCTTCTTAACATCTGGATGATCTACCTGGACTGCCTCTTCCTTGACAGAAGCGACATCAGGAAGGGCCTGGAGATGGTCCTCACCGCAATAGAGAAGGTTAAAAGCGGCATTTCAATATTCATTTATCCTGAGGGAACAAGAAACAAGACTGATCAGCCCCTGGGCGAATTCCACAAGGGAAGCTTCAAGATTGCCCAGAAAACAGGCTGTCCCATCGTCCCCGTGGTAATCAACAAATCCGATGAGATTCTCGAGAAGCATATGCCCTTTATCAAGAGCACACATGTGACCATCGAATACTGCAAGCCTATTATCATCAAAGATCTGGAAAAAGAAGATCAGAAGAACATCGATCAGTACGTTAAGAATATCATTGAAGAAACATATTTAAAGAACGAGAAGTAAGGCTGGTGCCCTTCACTGTTTTATGGCTGTATGCCCTCCCCGGGCGTGTCGTCCCCTCCGCAGCGCTCCTCCCGCAGTATAAAAACATAAATGCTCGTCGTTCCTTCGCTGCAATTCATGGCGTTCGGCTGCATCCCCTTAACTTCTACTTCGTTAAACTCACACTGGCTCCATGGGGCAACGCCTGGCACAGCATTTTCGTTTGCGAGTCTTAGACGGCAAACGCCACGTTCTAATGCTCCATAGTCAGTTTTTCAAGCTCATGCGTGAACTTGTCTGACGAAGATCAGCGCTGTATTTTCACAGATAGTCATAGCACGCTTTGCGTGCGTAGAAATAAAACGACAATTCATTCCTCAAGCTCTGGGAGTTTGGGAGATGAATTGTCGTTTTTATTTCAGGTGCTTTGCACCATATGACTATCTGTGAAAAGCGCTGATCAAGGAGTTTTGTTCTAAGCATGAGCAATAAAATAAAAACTGACGGAGCATCTGAGAACGTGCGAGTTTGTAGGTGACGAGTAAACAAAAATGCTTGCCAGTAGCGGACCCATGGGCCGTGCTCAGACAACACTCCGTAAGAAGAAGTTAAGGGGCGCATCCGGACGCTCATGAATTTTTCAGCTCCCTCTTAGAGCTCGCATTTATGTTTTTAGTACTGCTCGCGGAGCGCTGCGGAGGGGACGGCACGCCCGGAGAGGGCATAGAGCCGAAAACTGTGAAGGGCACCCCAAAACAAAAATGGGCTGTCAATATCAACAATAATGACAGCCCTTCTTTTCTCTAATCAGGTTCTAATAAGATTATATTTAACCTTCACCCCACACATCTTCTCAAGGGTCTCCGGTGAAACACATCCATCATAGCAGTTATATGTTTTCTCGCCATTAAGCATGTAGTAAAACCGCTGCGCATGCTCCTGTGTTTTTTCTTCCAGAAAATCATAGCAGAACCGGTACTCATCCCCTGCCGGAGAAATATATGTAAAATCATGGGCATCTCCGGTAACATTAAAGCCCTCTGATTTCAAAAACAGATAGAAATTTGCAAATTCCATTTCATCATAGGCACTTGCTACAGCTTCCGTGTTGCATCTAACAATATTTCCGGCATCGTCATAGAAATATACTCGATAACTATCTGCCAAAATTAAATTTTTGTCATCCTCATCCATTTCGGCTAGAATCTCCGGAATCTGATACTTATACCCAAATCGCATATATTTCTGTCGGAGACGATTGTAAATGCCTGCCTTGCTTCCAATGCCCATTCCACGCTCTACTTTGTCTCTTTCATTTGCCATATAAAAGCTAAAGGTCTTATATCTGGTCTCCTCAAGTGAGTCCAGTTCAGGTTCATAGCAGAAACAGTAGGAAAATTCAGGATGTTTACAATGTTTCTTAAGAAGGCTGTAAATTTCCCATAAGTCATCGACTTTTTTCCGAAGATCCTCTGCATCTTTGTACTCAAAGACCATATTGTGATCATCGTCATACTCAAAAATATGTGAAATGACATCCTTATTCTTTTTCAGAACCGCATCCACATAATTGTCCTTAAATACATTTTGGTGAGCATAATGCTCAAAAAGAATAAAGCGCTGATATAATGCGACATCGTATACTTCAAAGCTTATATCATTCTTTTTATCGTATACCGTCCAAACCCGTGAACGGTCTTCGACCCCAGGCTCCGGAGAAATCTTGAAGGAAGAAACCCCTATATCCATTTTGACATAGCACCAGACCCGAAATTTAGATCTGTAGATCGGATACGGAGAAATGGATTTTAAACCGGAACGAATAAAAAGGATGAAAATAACTGCAACAATAGCAGCTATAACAATGCAATTTCTAGTTGTCTTTTTATCCAAAGCTTATATTTATCCCTTGCTTCCCTTGCTACCGCCGCCCAGGTGAACGCCTTCAAGGACGTTGGTCTCGAAGGAGTAAACCACCTTGTGGCTCTCTCTGTCTGCTTTAAGGGCAAGCTCAATCATATTGTCCAAAAGTGTCTCGTACTTCATTCCCAGGGGCTCCCAGAGATAGAAGGAAAGGGATCCGGGAATGGTGTTGATCTCGTTGAGGTATACCTTGCCTGTGGCCTGATCCAGCATAAAGTCGATACGTGAAACGCCGCTGCAGCCAAGGCAGATGAAGGCATCTACAGCCATCTTTCTGATGTCATCGCGCATCTGGCTGCTGATCTCAGCAGGGATCTTTCTCTTAAGAGAAGCCATTCCCTTGCTGCCGCCGGTCTTGGCACCGCCCTTGGCTGAACCCTTGGCGCCGCCGATATATTTATCCTCGAAGGAAAGGATATCGTCTGAGTTAACAGGCTCCTCGCACTCGGAGGCCTGAGCGTATTCATAGTCACCGAGAACCGCGCAGTTGATCTCCTTGAGATCTGTGATGGCGGGCTCTACAAGGATCTTTCTTGAGAATTCAAAGCCAAGCTCCAAAGCCTCAAGAAGTCCCTCTCTGTCAGAAGCCTTCTTGATTCCGATACTTGAACCAAGGTTAAGGGGCTTGATGATAACAGGATAGGTGAACTCCTTCTCAATCTTAGCCACAAGGCCGTCCACATCCTCATAATCCTTCCAGGTGTAGCACTTGCAGTCAAGAACAGGGATTCCGTTGTCCTTAAGAACTGTCTTCATAACGTATTTGTTCATACCAACTGCAGATGAAAGAACGTCGCAGCCCACAACGGGAAGTCCCAGAGTAGCCAGGAAGCCCTGAAGGGTTCCGTCCTCCACGTTGGTTCCGTGAACGATGGGGAATGCCACGTCAACAGTGGTGATGACGTTGTTTCCAAACTTCTTCATGGGATAGCGCACAAGAGAAACCTTCTCTTTTTCCTTGATCCATACAACCTGTGTGCTCTTGGCAAGGAGCTGGGGGATATGGGTGTACTCCTCAATCTTGCCGATGTCCTCGCCCACATAGAAGTCATTTTCCTTAGTGATGTAAACAGGAATCACCTCGTACTTATCCTTGTTGATATGGCCAATGGCCTGGATGGCAGAGATAATGGAGATCTCATGCTCTGTACTTTTTCCACCGAATAAAACTGCAACTTTTAAACTCATAATATCCTTCTTTCCACAAATCTAAATCATTTATCAATAATTATCAGGAAGGTCATTTTCTAAGAGTATTACTTTTTCTCTTCCTGCATCAAGCTCATACATAAGGGCAGAAGCCTCAGTGAAGCTGTTCTTCACAAAGAGTCTTGCGCTGTCAAAGCCCGCCTCAAGGATTCCCTCCTTAATGGCCTGGGTCTGCTTCTCACCCACTAAGATGATGTAATCGCAGACAGCTGCTGCCTGCTTACCGAATTCCTTGTTGTACTCATCCTCTTTTTCACCCAGCTCCACCATTCCGGGGGTAACCAGGATCTTGACGCTTCCCTCAAAAAGAGAAAGGGTCTCCAGAGCCACCTTGGCTCCGTTGGGGTTGGAATTGTAGGCGTCATCTAAGATTGAAACATTGCCGTGCCTGGTAAGCTCAAGTCTGTGGGGCACGCTCTGGAGCCTTCTGACCGCCATCTTAAGCTTGGTAAGCGGGATTCCAAGGCTGCTTGCGCAGGCGATGGCGCCCATGATGTTCTCGACATTGTGTCTTCCCACAAGTCTTGTGGAGAACTCTGCGGTCTCTCCCTTGGGAGATGTGACGGTAAAAGAGGTTCCGGCGCCGGTGACCTTAAGGTCCGTTGCCCTGTAGTCGCAGCCTTCTGAAAGTCCGTAGGTTATGGCATCCTTGTACTTCATGTTGGCGCGGATTATCTCGTTATCTGCGTTTACGAATTTGAGATGCTTGCCTTCCTGCCTGCCCTCAGCCTTCTCCTTCTCATCCACCGCATCAAGCAGCTCGTACTTGGTGCTGATGATGTTATCAAGGCTGTGGAAGGTCTCCAGGTGCTGGTATCCGATGGAGGTGACAATACCGTCATCGGGATGAACGAAATCTGTGATTTCCTTGATATCGTGTAAATGTCTTGCACCCATCTCGCAGACGAAGATCTGGTGGGTAGGCTTCATATGCTCTCTTATAGTTCTGACAATACCCATGGGAGTGTTGAAGCTCTCGGGAGTCATAAGGACTCTGAAGCCCTCTGACAAAAGAGTGGTCAGATAGTACTTAACGCTGGTCTTGCCGTAGCTTCCTGTGATTCCGATGATACGAAGGTCCTTGTTGCTCTTAAGGATCCTCACCGCATCATCAATGTAGTGCTGATTGATGCTCTTTTCTATGGGCTTATTGATGAAATTGGCAATTGCGGGGATAAAAGGAATCAGCGCCACATAAATAAACGCCGGCCTGTAAACATCTCCGCCAATAAAAGCATTGCCCCTTGCTGTTTCTATAATTAACACAATCCAGGGAAGGAAAAGTATCAGAACTGACAATACAGTGTAGGTTGCAAACAAGCGCTTAACTCTTGCTGTCACCACGAACTTTTTCTTGGCAGGCTTTGGTATATACCTAAAAAGAAGCCACAGGTAAGCCGCAAGCAGCGCCAGAGCACCGACAATTCTCACAGACTTGGGAAGGATCTCCACCGCCCTCTGGGCAATTCCCCTTATAAAAAAAAGAAGATGCGCCAGCAGCAACAGCTTGCTGTTCCGCAGGTGTCTGAAATACCCCTGGAACTGATAGCTGGAGAGCTGCAGCATATGGGTGTGATAACGAAGTCCCAATACTGCAAGTATAATCGGCAACGCGTACACCATAAGTACTATTGCAAAAACCATAAAAAACCTCACATTAAGTAAACTTTAGTTAATTCCCAAAAAGCTTCCGAGAATCTTGTTGTAAAGGAACGGATTCTCCAAAAATGAATAATGTCCCACGCCGTTAATGACCGCAAGGCCTGCCTCAGGCATAAGCTTCTCCATCTGCTGGCCGTCGGATAAAGGTGTGGCGGTGTCCTGATCGCCCCAGATAAGAAGAGCCGGCATGGTCACTGAAGGCATGTAGGGCGCCAGGTCCTCATTAACAACCTTCACAAGGCTCTGCCTCATAACAGGAGAAGCCGCGGCGTAGTCCGCACTTCCAAACTTCTTCTGAAGGGCATCAAGAGTCCCCGGGAAGAGCTTAACGATCCCGGTTTTGGTTATGAGATTCTTATAGAACTTGTATCTCTTAGTCCTCTTATTCTGAGCCGCTGTCCTGACAGGCTTGATGCCCGCTGCGTCCGTAAGGATGACCTTAGGCACTGTGAAATCAGCCTTGATCCTGCCGTCGTGGATCCCGGCGGTAAGCTTGATGATGATCCTTCCTCCCATGGAATGGCCCAGGAACATGATCTCTTTTTCCTGGGGATACAGCTCTTTAATAAAGGCCAGCACAAAATTCACGTAGTCGTCCACATCCATGGGCTCCCCC
>JAEEGL013310373.1_pt1 | contig 22492 bp, 25 predicted proteins | sample 9134231 | NCBI WGS metagenome assembly JAEEGL01 (sample SAMN16246548, study PRJNA631951) | gut metagenome | biome: gut microbiome; feature: rumen; material: fiber-attached | host: Bos | place: Iran: Karaj | collected 2018-10
TCGACTCAAACGATTGAATGACCCGAGTGGTAACTTTTAGCCATACTCTAGGCTGCTTCTAAGCAGCTTCTACCCATACTCTAAGCATACTCAAACAGTATGCCTAGAATATGGCTAAAGCGAAGCAATTCGCTTTCAAAACTCATTGAGTTAACTCAAATCATCAATTGAGTTAACTCAAACGATAAATCGAGTTAACTCAAGGGAAAAATCATCTATATGAAAAATCTATTATTTACACTCTGTTTGCTCCTTGGAGCGACGACGCTTCCTGCACAAAAACTGAAGCAAACTGTCGAGACACAAGAAGAGTTCGAAGCAAAGGTACGAACGACCTTAGCTCTCGACTATTCCATGCCCGACTATTCCATCAAAAAGCTTGATGAAAAGGTGATGGGCCACCGCCTAGCTGTTATTCTTGCCAAAGTCAATGACACATTTACCCAGTATGCTTATTTGAGTAGGCTGAACGCCATTCAGACCAGTCAGATTGATGATGCCAGATTACTAAGGATAGAAAAGATGAGGTTGGAGAATATCACCAAGACCGGACACCAGATAAAGGTAACCTACCAGACCATGTTAGAGCCTAACAGTCTGGGGCTGAAGAAATCCAGGCTAACTTTCAATTTCGTTGATGGAATTTCCGAAAACAGAGCCACCAATGAATACTTCTGGAATCTTTGTAAGTATATCAAAGAATAACCCCATACTGCCGTGAGGCAGCAATTTGATAATAAATTGTGTGGGGCAGGCTCTTATGAGAGTTCCTACAAGCTTTGATAATCCTGCCCTTTATCCAAAACAAATTGAGATGTTAAATAAAGAGAGATTTCATAATCAATTAGCTCTTAACTTAGGCTATCAGCGCATAGTCAATGACAAGCACATCAACATCTGCATTGATGATAAATTGTATCCAGAAGATGCTTTGATATCCATTAATGTCGATGGCTTTTCAAAATCAATATGCTATATGGCATCAGAGGGGCTTAGTCAGAATGACATGGACTGCCTTGACGATAATGATTATGAAGATATTAAAGTAATTGTTGACGGCGTGCATCAAGCATATATTGATAGCACAAGAGAACTTTTTTCTTGCTATAACGGATAATATGAGTGAAATAAATATAGAAAAAAAGCGTCGCAGACCGTGAAGAATGTATCAAATATACCAGAAGTTATGGTGTTCTAGCAAAAGAAAAGTATTTGATGATAGAACCGTGTAAATAGTATTTATAATAAAACAACTCCGTTGGAAACCCCCTGTTTTAGCTTTTTAGTGGCAGGTCTTTCGGAAATATTATAAACAATTAATAACAAAAAGGCATGAGATTAATTATTGAACCGGACTACGAACGTATGTCCAAGTGGGCTGCAAACTATGTAGCCAAGTGTATTAACGAAGCAAAACCAACGGTAGACAAACCGTTTAAGTTGGGCTGTCCTACAGGCAGTTCTCCGTTGGGGATGTACAAAGAGCTGATAGCTCTGAATAAAGCGGGGAAGGTGTCTTTCCAAAGCGTAATTACGTTCAATATGGACGAATATGTGAACCTGCCCGAAGACCATACTGAGAGTTATCACTCATTTATGTGGAACAACTTCTTCAGTCACATTGACATTAAGAAAGAGAACGTTCATATCCTAAATGGCAATGCCAAGGATTTAAAAGCTGAGTGTGAGAATTACGAGAAATCAATTGAAGCCGTAGGTGGAATTGATTTGTTCATGGGTGGCATTGGCCCAGATGGTCATATTGCTTTTAATGAGCCAGGCTCCAGCCTGCAGAGCCGTACTCGCCAAAAGACATTGACAACAGATACTGTTATAGCCAACAGTCGTTTCTTTGATAATGATGTGAACAAGGTGCCCAAGACTGCATTGACCGTAGGTGTAGGAACAGTGATGGATGCCAAAGAAGTGATGATTATGGTTAATGGTCATAACAAGGCACGTGCACTTCGTCATGGTGTTGAAGGGCCAGTAAACCACATGTGGACTATCAGTGCTCTTCAGCAGCATCCCCATGCCATCATTGTATGCGATGAAGCCGCTACAGATGAGCTAAAACACGGCACCTATAAGTACTTCAAAGACATCGAGAAGGAAAACTTGTTATAAAAGCATAAATAGACGTTGGAGGGCTGTTGTCATTCATAAATCATCTGCTATCGATGTACATCAGCCCTCTAACATCTTCCATCATCCATCTTACTGACTGCACAGGTGGTCGCTCAACGATGCAGTTCGATACTGCCAGCCAGAACAACAATCAATATATTAAAAAGTAAAATATTTTCATTTTTTTTTACAAGATGATTAACGTTGGAATTATAGGATGTGGCTTCGTAGGTGGAGCCCTCAAAGATTGGTTGGAACATAACAACCCTGAGTGTAAACTGTTCATCAGCGACCCCTACAAGGGGTATAATGATGACCTGAGTAATATTGACATTGCTTTCTTGCAGATTCATGTTCCTACTGAAGACGATGGCACACAGGATTTGACTCTCATGAAGGAGTTGATTACAAACCTTCCTGATGTGCCAGTGTTTGTTCGTACCACTATTCTCCCTGGTACCAGCGACAGATTATCTAAGGAGACTGGCCATAAGGTACACTATATGCCAGAGTTCCTAACGGAACGCACTCACATTGAGGACTTCAAGAAACAGACGATGGTGTTCACTGGTGCACATGAGCTGCTCACCAAGATCTTCGTAGGCAAGAAGTTTACTGTTATGACTCCGCTGGAAGCTGAGTTGACAAAGTATATGCACAATGTGTTTGGTGCATATAAGGTGACTTACTTCAATGCTTGTCGTGAGTATTGTGAGCAAATGGGAGCTGACTGGCGTAAGGTGCATACAGGTGTTCTTCTGTCTGGTTACATCAACGACACACACACTTATGTCCCCGGCCCCGATGGTAAGTTCGGCTATGGTGGCAAATGCTTTCCCAAGGATGTTAACGCCTTTGCTGAGATGACCAAGGGAACACCACTAGGAACCCTTCTTGAGCACCTTCATGAACTGAACGTTCATTTCCGTGGCGTGGAGGAACATATATAATATGAACTGTATGATTGAGTCGCTGTAGACTTAGGACAACAAATATAATTTTTTTTGTAAATGAAAAAAATAATGCTGGTATTTGGAACACGTCCCGAGGCCATTAAGATGTGTCCACTTGTGAAGGAGTTCCAGAAACACCCCGATGAGTTTGAAACAATAGTTTGCGTAACGGGCCAGCACCGCGAGATGCTGGATCAGGTACTCACGATATTTGATGTTAAGCCAGATTACGACTTGAACATTATGAAACAGGGGCAAGATCTATATGACGTCACTGCTCGTGTGCTGACTGGTATGCGAGATGTGTTTAAGGAGTGTAAACCCGATGTGGTTCTCGTTCATGGTGACACAACCACTTCTACTGCTGCGGCCCTTGCAGCATTTTATCAACAGATTCCTGTGGGACATGTTGAAGCAGGTTTAAGAACTCATAATATCTATAGTCCTTGGCCAGAGGAGATGAACCGCCAGATTACCGGTCGTATCGCTACCTATAATTTCTCCCCAACGCCACTATCAGAGAAGAACCTCCAAGAGGAAAAGGCCCATGGCCAGATCTTTGTTACAGGCAACACGGTAATCGATGCCCTTCACATGGTGGTTGATAAGCTGAAGAGCGACCCCAAGCTTGCTGCAGAGCAAGAAGAAGTCCTTCGTAAAGCGGGCTACGATATCACAAGACTTCAGCCATCAGCCATCAACCATCAGACATCTCGAAAGCTTGTTCTTATTACTGGCCACCGTAGAGAGAACTTTGGTGATGGCTTCATTAGCATGGTGACGGCTATGAAGGATCTTAGTGAGAAGTATCCTGAGGTGGATTTTGTCTACCCGATGCACTTGAACCCGAATGTGCGCAAGCCCATTCACGAAGTGTTTGGAGAAGACCTCACAAGGCCAAACTTCTTCTTCATTGAGCCACTCCAATATCTGGAGTTTGTATATCTCATGGAGAAATCAACTGTGGTTCTCACAGACTCTGGTGGTATTCAGGAGGAAGCTCCTGGCCTTGGAAAGCCTGTACTTGTGATGCGTGACACCACTGAACGACCCGAAGCATTGAAGAGTGGTACGGTGCATTTGGTAGGAACAAATCACGACCTCATTGTGAATGAGGTATCAACGCTTCTTGATGATGCTGTGGCTTATGAAAAGATGTCCAAGGCGGTGAATCCATATGGCGATGGTAAAGCTTGCAACCGAATAGTGCGCGCATTGAAGGGTGAAGCCGTAGATAGATATGAAATAAAGTAATAATTGATAATTAATATTAAAATAGGTATGATTAACGTAGTTGGTCTGGGCTATATCGGTTTGCCCACAGCATTAATGATGGCTTCTCATGGTGTGGAGGTCATAGGTACTGATTACAATAAAGAGTTGGTAAACACTTTGAACGCTGGTAAGACCACCTTTAAGGAGGATGGTCTTGACGAGTTGTTTGCTGCTGCTGTTAAAGCTGGCATCAAGTTTACTACTGAGTACCAGAAGACTGACATGTATATTGTCAGTGTTCCTACACCTTACGATAAGTTCAGTAAAAAGGTGGACGCTTGTTATGTAGTGGCAGCGGTGAAAGAGGTGATGAAGGTGTGCCCGAAGGGTGCAACAGTAGTTGTAGAGAGTACCGTTTCTCCCGGAACCATTGATAAGTTCGTGCGTCCTGTCATTGAGGCCAACGGCTTCAAGATAGGTGAGGACATTAATCTTGTCCACGCTCCTGAGCGTATCATTCCAGGGAACATGGTGTATGAACTCCTTCATAACAACCGCACTATTGGTGCAGACTCCAAGGAAATTGGTGAGAAGGTGAAGCAGTACTATGCCAGCTTCTGCCAGGGCGAGATTGTCGTTACTGACATCCGCACTGCTGAAATGACCAAGGTGGTGGAGAATACCTACCGTGCGGTGAATATCGCTTTTGCTAACGAGCTGAGCCGTATCTGTCGTCACGACAACATGGATGTGTATGAAATTATCAAGATTTGCAACATGCACCCCCGTGTAAACATCTTGCAACCCGGTCCAGGTGTAGGGGGGCACTGCATCAGTGTTGATCCCTGGTTCCTCGTAGGTGACTATCCCCAGCTTGCAAAGGTGATTGATGAGAGTATGAAGACCAACGACTACCAGCCGGTATTTGTGCTGGAACGCATACATGAGATAATGGAGGAACACGGAATTACGGATAACCGTAAGGTGGGCCTCTATGGCTTGACTTACAAAGAGAATGTGGATGACATCCGTGAGAGTCCCACACTCCAGATGCTTGACATTCAGGAGCGTCACTTGGCTCGTCCTCTGAAAACCTTCGATCCCTTCTTCACTCAGAAAGAAATTGTCAAGAATCAGATCCTTGACTTTGACCAGTTCTTGGATGAGGTTGACATGGTTGTGATTATGGTTAAGCATGACCACATCAAGCAGAATTGGGACAAACTGAAGGGTAAAGTCATCCTTGACTGCCACAATATTTGTCCGCTTGAGGGTGTGTATCACATTTAAAAAGAGTTAGAATGAAAGGTATCGTTTTAGCTGGAGGCTCTGGTACTAGATTATATCCCATTACGAAGGGTGTCAGTAAACAATTACTCCCTATTTATGATAAACCGATGGTTTATTACCCTATTTCTGCTCTTATGTTGGCAGGAATTAGGGATATTCTCATCATAAGTACTCCATATGATTTGCCTGGATTTAGACGCTTGCTTGGTGACGGCTCTGATTATGGAGTGCACTTTGAGTATGCAGAGCAGCCATCTCCTGATGGACTTGCCCAGGCTTTTATCATTGGAGAGGAATTCATAGGTGATGATTCTGCTTGTTTGGTCCTTGGTGATAACATTTTCTACGGTTCCGGCTTCACAGGCTTGCTTCGTAAGGCTGTAGAGGACGCAGAAAGTAATGCAAAGGCCACTGTATTTGGTTATTGGGTATCAGATCCTGAGCGCTATGGCGTGGCAGAGTTTGACAAGCAAGGAAATTGCTTGAGCATTGAAGAGAAGCCCAAGGATCCCAAGAGCAACTATGCTGTTGTAGGGCTCTATTTCTATCCCAACAAAGTGGTAGATGTAGCCAAGCATATTAAACCCTCTGCTCGTGGGGAATTGGAAATCACAACAGTAAACCAAGTATTTCTTAAGGATAAGGAATTGAAAGTTCAAGTCTTTGGTCGTGGTTTTGCTTGGCTCGACACAGGTACACATGATAGTCTTGCTGAAGCATCAACGTTTGTAGAAGTAATCGAAAAACGCCAAGGTTTGAAGGTCGCTTGTCTCGAAGGTATTGCCTATCGCAATGGCTGGATTTCTGAGGAGATGATGCGCGAATTAGCCAAACCAATGCTGAAGAACCAGTATGGTCAGTATCTCTTGAAGGTGATTGATGAAATGAAAGAGGAGATAAATTCAAACACATTGCAGCACGTATAGTATGGAAGTTGTTAAGACTAATATTGAAGGTGTTCTTATTATAGAACCGAAAGTCTTTGGCGATAAGCGAGGGTATTTCTTTGAAAGCTTCTCTCAGCGTGAATTCGATGAGAGGGTTGTACCCATATTGGGTCATACAATTAACTTTATTCAGGATAATGAGAGCATGTCCTCTTACGGTGTGATGCGTGGACTTCATTTTCAAAGGCCTCCTTACACCCAGAGCAAACTTGTTCGTTGTGTGAAAGGTGCAGTTCTTGATGTTGCTGTAGATATCCGCAAAGGTAGTCCCACATACGGAAATCACGTAGCCGTCGAATTGACAGAAGACAATCACCGTCAGTTCTTTGTGCCCCGAGGTTTTGCTCACGGTTTCGCTGTTCTTTCGGAAACTGCCGTATTTCAATACAAGTGCGATGAGTTTTATCATCCCGAAGCAGATGGGGGCATTAACATAATCGATGAATCACTTGGCATAGATTGGCGAATACCAACAGACAAGGCTATTCTTTCCGAGAAAGACACTAAGCATCCATTGTTGAAGGATTTCGATTCACCATTCTCAATTACAGTAGACTTATACAAATAATAATGAGAGTTCTTATTACAGGCGGAGCCGGTTTTATAGGATCACATATAGCACTTAAGCTCATTGAAAAAGGTTATGATGTGACAGTGCTAGACAACCTGTTGGAGCAGATACATGGTACAGATCCAGATAAGACCTCACCGCTTTATTGCAGCATCAAGGAGAAGGTTCGCTTTGTTAAAGGAAACGTTTGTGACAAAGGATTACTTGAAAATGCTCTTGATGATGCTGACTATGTGATTCATTTTGCAGCTGAGACAGGCACAGGTCAGTCAATGTATGAGATTAAACGTTACATTGATGTTAATATCGGTGGAACAGCATTGCTGCTGGATATATTAACCAATACCAGGAATCATGTAAAACGTGTTGTAGTAGCGGAATCCCGCGCCATTTACGGTGAAGGTAAGTATCATTGTGAGAAATGCGGTGATGTTTATCCGACGGAGCGCAAGGATGAGGATATGGCCAAGGGCGACTTTGAATGTCATTGCCCGAAATGTGGAGGAAAAGTTACATTAGTAGCTACAACTGAAGAAAGTGCCATCCATCCATCATCTGTTTATGGCATTGGTAAACAGGTGCAAGGTCAGTTGGTACATCTTATATGCAAGAACATAGGTATAGAATCTGTATCCTTCCGTTACCAAAATGTCTATGGCCCAGGACAGTCATTGACCAATCCCTATACAGGCATCCTGAGCATCTTCTCCAACCGTATCAAGAGCCATAAGGGCATCAACATCTTTGAGGACGGTAAGGAGAGCCGTGACTTTGTCTATATTGACGATGTGGTGGATGCAACCATTGCCGGGATGGAAGTATCAGAGGCTAACGGCCATGTATTCAATATTGGGACAGGAATACCAACAGATGTGCTGACGGTTGCCCGGACGCTTTGCAAGCATTATGGTATTGACGTGCCTTTAACTGTATCAGGCAATTATCGTTTAGGCGACATCCGTCACAACCATGCTGATATTTCTCTTGCGAAGGCGATTCTCAACTTCAAACCAAAATGGACATTTGATGCAGGCATCAAGCAGTTTACGGAATGGGTCAACTGCCAGGATTTACAAACAGATAATTATGAGGCCTCACTGGAAGAAATGAAGCAAAAAGGTCTCTTCAAATAAAAACAAAAATATGAAAGTTTTAGTAACAGGCGCCAATGGTTACATTGGCCGTCATGTGGTAAAGGCTTTGCTCGATAAAGGGGCAGATGTAACAGCCTGTGATATAGTAACAGGGGATGTAGATGAGAGAGCAGAACGTAAATCCCTTAATCTCTTCGAACTTCCTGAAGGCAATGTTTTTGAGCAGTTGGGCTCTCCTGACGTGTGTTTACACATGGCTTGGCGTAATGGTTTTGTTCACAATGCTCCTACGCAGGTAGGAGATCTTTCTGCCCATTATCAGTTCCTGACCGCCATGATTGATGGAGGTTTGAAACACCTGGCTGTGATGGGAACCATGCATGAAGTGGGTTATTGGGAAGGTGCAATTGATGAGAATACACCTTGTAATCCAATATCTATGTATGGCATAGCAAAGGATGCTTTGCGCAGGGCTATGATGCTCTGTACTCAACAGAAGGGTATAATTCTTCAATGGCTGAGAGCATATTACATCTTAGGTGATGACAAACGCAACAATTCTATCTTTTGCAAGCTCCTTCTGGCTGCTGAGGAAGGCAAGAAGACTTTTCCATTTACTACGGGAAAGAACAAATATGACTTTATCACTGTGGACGAACTGGCCAACCAGCTATCTGCTGCGGTTATGCAGAAGGAAGTGACGGGCATTATCAACTGTTGCACTGGTAAACCAATGAGTCTGGCGGATCGTGTTGAACAGTTTATCAAGGAACATAATCTCGATATAAAGCTTGAATATGGGGCATTCCCCGACAGACCATATGATTCTCCTTGTGAATATGGAGATGCAACAAAGATAGACAAAATAATCTCTTCGCATTCATAATATATGATCAGTGAGATTCTAGATAGAATGCGTATATTCTTCAGTGGGGATAAACGAACAGTTACCGTAAAGAAAAATATTGTTGGCTCTTTTATTCTTAAAGGAGCTAGCATATTGGTTTCCCTATTGCTTGTTCCTGTTACAATAGGTTACGTTAATGCAGAACTGTATGGAGTATGGTTAACTGTAGCTTCGGTAATGACTTGGCTACATTTCTTAGATTTAGGTTTTACCCAAGGGTTAAAGAATAAACTGACAGAAGCAATTGCACACGATAATTATGAGAAAGGGAAATCTTTGGTTTCAACTACTTATGTAATGTTGCTTACCATATTTATTCCTGTCTGTTTTATATTGGAACTCTTAGTACCCCTCGTAAATTGGACACAACTTTTAAATGTGAATGAGTTTTATCATCAAGAAGTAAACAATGTGATGCATATTGTTATAGCTATAGCATGCCTTCAGATGATAGTTAATGTTATTGTTTCGGTTATAGCCGCATTCCAAAAGGTAGCTTTGTCTAATTCTTTTAGTGTATTGGGTAATATTATAGCATTAGGAATTATCATTATCCTAAGGGAAACTTGTCCACCTTCTTTAATAGCTCTTGCGTTGTCTTTAGCTGCTATGCCAACTATTGTTACAATTGTTGCTTCGTTTATTTGTTTCAATGGAAAATTCAAGAAAGTGGCTCCAGGTTGGAGGTATGTAAATATAAATCTTATTAAAGAATTGTTTTCCCTTGGTTATAAGTTTTTTATTATTAATGTACAGGTGTTAGTACTTTATTGTAGTACCAATATTCTTATATCTCACGTATCTTCCCCTATAGAGGTAACGAGATATAATATAGCCCATCAGTTGTTAAGTGTTGCTATGATGGCATATACAATCATCACTTCTCCGCTATGGCCTGCTTATACAGATGCATACACGAAAGGAGACTTTGTTTGGATGAAAAAAACAAGAAAGAAAATGGAACAATTATTGCTCTTTTCCATATTTGGCTGCTTTCTTTTGGTCTTATTATCGCAACCAATTTACTATATATGGATTGGTGACAAAGTCTCTATACCATATCCAATGACAATCCTTGTTGCTCTTTATGTATGTGCCTATTGTTGGATGAATTTGAACGGAACGTTGATTGTTGGAATGGGTAAACTACATATTCAGACAATTATATGTTTATTTGGCATGCTTATTCATATCCCACTATCATTAATCTTAAGTAATTATTTTGGAGCTTATGGAGTCGTCATCTCTCTCTTTATTATAAATCTTATATATGCTATTATTATGAATATCCAAGTGGGAAAGTTGGTAAACAGGACAGCACTAAATATATGGAACAAATGATATGATGGGATTCTTAAGAAGAATATTATATGTTCTGTGTTTAAAAGTTAAATACAGAAATAGAAAATTGAAAATATGTATTTCCGCAAATGTAAGTAAAACAAAATTTGAGGATCACATTAGTGTCGCTGATAAAGTTAGGATTATTGGTAGCTATTGTGGAAGATTCACTTATATTGGTAAAGAATCAGATTTGTCCAATGCTAAAATTGGACGTTTTTGCAGTATATCTCATAATGTAGTTGTATGCCGCGGAAATCATCCCTTAACCTTTGTAACAACCCATCCGTCTTTTTATTATGATACGACTAAACAAATAGGTTTTACAATTCATCGTGGTGCAGATATTTATGATAGAATTATTAAGTATCCAGAAGGAGAAAGTAAATATCAGGTGATAATTGGAAATGATGTGTGGATTGGAGCTCATGTTCTCATACTTGGTGGCGTAACTATTGGTAATGGTGCTGTTATAGGAGCAGGTTCGGTTGTGACTAAAGATGTTGGGCCATATTCAGTTGTTGCTGGGAATCCTGCAAAACTTATAAAAAAACGCTTTGCAGATCAAAGCATTAATCGATTACAAACAATAAGGTGGTGGGATAAACCTTTGAAAACAATAATTGATAGTTATAAGGATTATTTGGATTGTGACCAATTTCTTAAAATTAATTGATGATGAGAATATTTGGATTAATTAAAATGTCATATAAGGCCATATGCTATTTATATTATAAATTGATTTTAGGCCACATCGGTCACCATTCATATATCGACCACCCATTAAGAATTGATGGTGGAAAATCAATTTTCATTGGTAATAGGGTTAGTGTAAAATATAAATCGTGGCTTGCCTCAAAACCTTTGACAGGATGTGATAAAAGTCAATTGTTGATAGAAGATGGGTGTGTCATTGGGCATTTTAACCATTTTTTTGCAACAGATAGTATTATTTTACATAATAATGTTTTAACTGCTGACAAAGTCTATATATCAGACAACATACATGGTTATGAAGATATTAACATGCCTATCTTAAAACAGCCTATTGTACAAAAGGGAACTGTGGAAATTGGGGAAGGAAGTTGGTTGGGAGAAAACGTTTGTGTTATCGGAGCCAATATTGGAAAGCATTGTATAATAGGAGCTAATAGTGTTGTAACTAAGGATATACCAGATTATTCTGTTGCTGTAGGAGTTCCTGCAAAAATAATCAAGACTTATAATTTTATAACTAAGAAATGGGAGATTTTTAATAATGAATACAAGACAATTATCAAAACTGGGGGGGGTATTTTCCAAACTCAGAAGAGCCTTAACTTACTTGTGGCATAAATATCGCTTTGCGGAATTCCATTTATCAGATGTAATTGTAAAGCCAATTTCTGTTACACCAAAATATATAAAACTTGGTAAGCATGTTATGGTTTATTATCATGCAAGGATAAATGGAGTGGCACAATATAATAAGGTAAAATACAATCCAATGATTATACTGGAAGATGGTGTGCGAATACAACAGAACTTACATCTTACATGCGCTAAGTCGATAATAATTGGTTCAAATACTGCAATAGCAGCAAATGTAACAATAACAGACATTCATCATTCTTATACAGATATCAATATTCCCATTGAAAAGCAGTACTTGCAGGTAAAACCTGTGAGAATAGGCAAGGATTGTAAGATATATAACAATGCTGTTATTTTGCCAGGAACAATAATAGGAAACCATGTAACAATAGGCGCAAATTCGGTTGTGAGTGGGAATATCCCTAATTATAGTGTCGCAGTGGGAATGCCAGCAAAGATAATAAAGAGATATGATTTCTCCTCTAGCCAATGGAGGAAGACAGATAAAGAAGGTAATTTCATGTAAAGAATTATGCTGAAAAATGTGTTAAAAAGAATAATATATGTTCGAAATGGATTTAGAAAAATACACGCCCAATATATAGGAGTGTATAATGATAAGGCTTATGGGAAGAAGGGAGGATATTCCATTGTTGCCAACAACTCATCAATAAATCAAAAAAATATTTATTTAGATGATTATTGTATCGTACAAAGTCAAACTAATTTCATTTCAAATAAAGGAAAGCTGATTGTAAAGAAATATTCTGTCATTTCTTCTGGTTGTATAATAGTGCCGGAATCTCATAAATTGACGGTAGGCGTTCCGTTTTATTTGTCCACAATAAATCATATTAACGATGATGAGGGCGATATTATAATTGATGAAGATTGTTGGATTGGAGCGGGTTGTATATTGTTGCCTAAATGTCATATTGGTAGGGGAGCAGTGGTTGGTGCAGGAAGTGTTGTCAAGAAAGAAGTATCACCTTATGCAGTTGTGGTCGGGGCACCTGCAAGAGTAGTCGCAGTTAAATTCACAATAGAAGAAATACTTCGTCATGAAGCAGTTTTATACCCTCCTGAAGAAAGACTCTCTGAAGAATATTTAAGAGATTTGTTTAAGGAGAAGTATCAGAACTTAAAATCGATAGGTGTAGATGATTTATGTGATGAAGAAAAAATAAAGTTAAGTAGGATAAGAGAAAAATTGGGTATGAAGGATTACTCAAATACTCAAATAAAGAAGTTTGAATAAGAATGATATGAAGAAAATATTACTTGTTGCACCTCCCTATATGGGGTTACACAATGATATAAAAATGGGGTTGGAAGATTTGGGGTTCTTTGTAGAATTGATTATAGAAAAGACATTCTTAAATAATCCTTATAAAGTATTACATAGAAAACCATCTGCCAAACGGGTAAAACAATTTGACAAGATATTGCAAGATTATTGGAAAGAAGTATTAGATAATCTGCCAGAAGAAGATTTGTATTTTGATTATTTACTTGTAATAAATGGACTAACAGTACATCCATATTTATTCGACAAGCTCAAAAACAACAATAACCGTATAGAAGCATATAATTATATTTATGACAGAATAAAAGGTGTCTATCAGATTGATCATAATTTCAAATACTATGATGGGATTTATACTTTTGACAGAAAAAATGTAGAGGATTACAATTTAAAGCTTTTACCTATTTATTGGGTTCCAGAAAAAGAAAAACTGGATGAGCATTATGATGTTTTTGCCTTTGGAGCATCAGATCAGATAAGATTTGATGTGTTTAAAAGGATAAAGAAAATATCAGATAAAGCCCAATTACATAGTTTTATAAAGTTATATCATCAAAAAGTAGATAATAAGCCTCTATATGTTATAAAGAGCATAGCTAAGTTGATAATTCAGAAAAGGAAATCTCCTACGTTTAAGGATTTGCGATCTGATTTCTATACAAGTGAATCAATGTCCACAGAAGTTTTTCGCAAGTATATTAATAGTTCATCAGTAACTATTGATACTAATCATCCATATCAGGACGGCTTAACAGCGAGGTTTATGTGGGCGTTAGGAAATGGTAGTAAGATTATAACTAATAATTCATATGTTTCAAAATATGATTTCTATTCAAAAGAACAGATTTTAATATTGGATAACCATACAACTGATGAAGAAATATTGGCTTTTATAGTTAGTCATTCTGTGATTCCTCAAAGTATAATCGACCAAGTGAATTGCTATCGAATTGATAATTGGCTAAAAACGATATTGGGATTATAATACATAAGTAGTTATTAGGGGAGCGGCACAATGTGTAATATGTCTGCTTGGATTCTTATAGTGTTGTTTGTTATTTGTTGAATGTATGCTGCGCTTTATTAAACATAATTACATTCCATTTTTATCTCTTTTCGTAATTTTTTTTGATGAGATATTTAATGTGACGGTTTTGTTGATGGGACTAACTACTGTAGAGGGTGTAAAGCAATATCAGGCTATTTTGTTTTTTTTAATCGTAGTCCCGATTATGACATTAGATTTATTAGATGTTAAATTGAATAGGTGGACTCGTCAAGTTGTTATACTATGTGTGGTAATTTTGGGATCTTATGTTTTGACATCCCTTTTTTATGGCTCTCCACCTCCTTTTTACTTTACATATTTGTATTGTTATGGTGCAGAGTGCTTGCCAGCAGCATATATTGGTGCAAAGTTAGCAAATTCGCCATATGCAGCGCGTATAAATGGATGGTTGCCTTTTTTCCTTATACCATCGACATTGATTCTTGGAACAGTCGGGGTTAGTGCAGCAATGATGGGTGAAATGGTAGAACGAGGTGCAGAAGGTAGTGGAGCACTTACATATCATTCTCTCTCGTATATGATGGCTTTTTGTTTTTCATATAGTTGCTATTATGTGTTTTTTAGTGGTGTTAAGAAAACAAAGATGACACTATTCCTGAAAATAGCACTTTTTCTCTTGATGATTTATTCCACTTTGGTTTGTATGTTAAGTGGTGGTCGTGGTGCTTTCTTTGTTATTATTGTAGAATCTCTTTTTATGTTATATTTCTATATTTCGAATTCAAAATCAAAGGTGGTCTTTTTCCGGTCAGCGATAGTATTATTTATTGTGGTTGTCGCGATTGCATTTGTGATATCGAACTACGGTCTTTTGGAGTCATCGGGTATATCCCGTCTTGAGTCTCGACTTACTCAGGATGAGGCTCGAGCTTCCTTATATAATAAAGCATACGACATTTTCTTGGCATCTCCGATATGGGGTAATGGCCTTGGGTCTATCTGGTGGACAATGGGGATTTATAGCCATAATGTCATTTTAGATCTCTTAGCTGAGGTGGGGCTTATTGGGGCATTTGCTTTTGTATTTGTTTTACTGAGAACTTTCTTTTGTTCTTTAAAATTGTCTCGGACTTATCCTGTATGTCTTTTGGCACTAATAGTCCTTATAGGCTGTCTCGTTAATGACACCTTTAGTGGATATTGGATTGGCTCGATTAAATTGTTCTTTGTTTGTTCATTTATTCATTGTAAATATAGTTCGCGTAAGAACAGAGTAAGTTTCCCCCAAATTAGGAATGTATAATATAATTTTGCTGGATTATGAAAGTTGTGTTTATTCTAAAAACAATTGAACAGCAGCGTTGTATAAAGCGTATACAGGCTTTTATGGATCATGGTTATGAGGTCGAGGTCTATGGCTTTAATCGAAAACAGAAAGTTAAGCAACAATACAATTTCAAGATCAATAGTCTTGGAGTGATTAATGCTGGCGCGAGTTATGCCAAAAGGATAAAGATATATTTGTCAGCCAGAAGAGTTGTCAAGAAATATAAGAATGATGACGATGTTATATTCTATCTGTTTGGGTTGGATTTAGCTTTGCCTATGATTTTATTTGGAGGTGCAAAGTATTACATATATGAGGAATCAGACTTGATTCATACAAAGTTTAAGTCAAGAGTGATAATAAAAATATTTGAGATCATTGACAAACGGATTATTAGAAAATCAAAAATATCTGTTCTCACTTCTGAGGGTTTTGCAAAGTATCATTACGGGAAAAGGCCAACCCCACAGAACGTTTGTATCCTTCCTAACAAACTTAATCCGCTCTGTAAAGATATGCCTTTGATTTCTAAAACTTTAGATTATAATCATCTGACTGTTGGATTTGTGGGATTCTTTAGATATAAGTCTATTTACAATTTCTTATATGTTACTGCTAAAAAGTTGCCTCATGTGCATGTGAAACTGTTTGGGGCAAATTCAGGCTGGTCTGAAAAACAAATGGATGAATTGTTTTCCATGCCGAATGTTTCAAATGAAGGACCATTTAAGAATCCGGATGAACTGCCTAAGGTTTACTCGCAAATAGATATTGTCTTATCAACTTATGACATAGAAGGTGATAATCCTCGTTATGCTGAACCAAATAAAATATATGAGTCCATCTATTTTGAGACTCCCATCATAGTGTCTAGTCAGACTTTCTTGGCAGATAAGGTGGACAGATTGGGTATTGGGTTCCATATCAATGCAATGAATGATAATGAAATAATTCAATTCTGGAATGTGCTGAGTAAGCAAGTGTTGGAAGACAAAATAACTGCTTGTAAAAAAATTGGGAAGTATTATTGTGTTGACGATGAATCTGGGTTGTTTGACATACTATGCTGATAATTAAATGAGAATACAGAGGGTTGATTTACTAATAGCTCTTTTCTTTTTTCCTTGTGTAGTTCATCCCCAGAATCTCTCCCCGAATTCTTTCGGTTTGAGTAGGGCTAAAAGCAATGTAGAAAGATATTATGTCTTGTTAAGGACACATAAAGAAGCTATAACTGCCGGGCAAGGTGTTTCCTATAAAGGAATTGTCAAACTCACAATAGAAATTCCTCCTAATGCATCTTCTATCCCACTTGGTGATTATACTGACTTCGCAGGTCTTAAACTGACAGTTATAAATAATAAGGAGAATATGGCTTTGTTCACGAAGGCGCACAAAGCAAAGGAGGTAATAGTAACAAAGAGGAATTTAGGCAGCGGAAATTATTGTAGGATAAAAGGTCTTGACAAGGGCATAAGACTTCTTGCTGTCATGGACAAAATCCCATGGATAAACAAAAGAAAAGGCCATGGTTATGGGGCTATTAGGCGCGATGTTGTTCTTCTCAAGAACGGAAGGGCGCAGAATAAACTAATACGGACTTATTCTACAGCAGCTTCATTGCCGGTAGCAAAATATTATGAGGTGGATGACAAGGAAAAGACTTTTAAAAATCTTCATTTTGTACGTCAATCAGGAAATAAGTATGTGACGAATTTGGTGTCTGTAACAGGTGAGAATAATATGGTGTTTAGTAACATTACTATTGATACTCCACCTTCAGAACTGAATGCAGATAGGGCTATTGAGATAAACCATTCTTCTAATGTTACAATGGAGGATATTACTATAAATGGTACATATTCGCAGACGAATAAATATGGATATGGTATATCAATGAATAATGTGTGGAACTCCAAGTTCGTCCGGCTGAAAGCCTCAGGTAATTGGGGAGTTTTTGGAAATAACAATATTAATACGGCAATTATAGAAGACAGTGACATTAATCGATTTGATATACATTGCTATGGTAGGGATGTGTATTGCAAGAATACGTTGTTTCATGATTTATATAATCAGTTTTCTTCCTTTTTCGGTACACTTTCATTCATCGGTTGTAGATTTGTGAGGTTTGTTCCAGTTTTGTTTGAGTCATCATACGCAGCATATACCCATTTTGATTTAGTTGTTAAGGATTGCGAAATAGAAGTTGACCCTGAAAGACCATATCTTATTCATGCTGGTAGATTAGAAACTGCAGAAGGAGCACGCGATGAGATTAATCAAGTGCAATGGCCCAATGTCAAGATGAAGAATATCCGCATTACGGCAGATAAGACAGTCAAGAAGTTTGCTGTGTTTCAGGTGGGAGGAAGAAATGATTGTAAAGTAGGAGGTATTGATACCGTGAATATGGAGAACGTAATATTTACTCTGAGTAAACCACAGGTATTATTTTCAAATAGAGCAATAAATACTACTAAGGCTTTAAAAATGAAAGTGGTTTCAAGTGATTTTAAAACGTTAGTTATCAAACAATAAATAATATGAAAGAAATTAAGATTTGCGTAATTGGATTAGGTTACGTGGGCATGCCATTGGCACGTCTATTCCCAACTAAATTTGAGACAGTTGGTTTTGATTTGAATAAAAAGCATGTGGATGATGTGAAGGGTATTCTTCCACGTGATATAATTGATGGCAGACTCTAAAAATAGGCAAACATGATTACTGTAATAACCCCTACATATAATCGAGCAAAATATTTGGGTAATGCGATTGACTCTGTATTGTCGCAGACTTATACCGATTTCGAACTGATTGTAGTAGATGATAACAAAATGGGGTCTGATGCCCGGAAAAAGACAGAAGAAATCATGCATAAGTATCATGACCCGCGAATCAAGTATCTAAGGAATCCGTTGAATTTGGGAGGCGCAGAGTCTAGGAACGTAGGCATTACTGAAGCCAAGGGCGATTATATTGCATTTTTGGACGATGATGATGTGTATTTACCTGATCGTTTGGAAGTACAGTATAAACAGATGGTCGAAAATGGATGGGATGTTTCTGTGATGGACGGAGCTACCTATAATTATGTGACAGGTGAAAAAGTTGCTGAGCGTCATCAGCATATCCAAAATGGAATGACTAAAGATGAATTGATTAGAGTGCATCTGTTGTATCATATTTCGGGCACAAATACTTTTATGTACAAAGCATCTTTTCTAAAAGAAATAGGAGGTTTTGTAAATGTTCCTTCGTGTCAGGAATATATGTTAATGCAAAAGACTTTGGATCATAATCCTAAATTTGGATACATACCAGAGATTCATATTAAGAATTATATGCATCCTGGCGAACAAATATCAACAGGGCCCAAGAAGTTGAAGGGACAAATGGCTCTTTATGAAAGTAAAAAGAAACATTTTGATTTGCTAACAGATAGTGAGAAAAGGCAAGTGACCTGTAGGCATCATGGTGTACTTTTTTTTGTTCATTATAAAATGCATCATTATTTGAAAGCAACAAAAGAGGCGGTAAATTGCTTCTTTGTAAGTCCTTCAAATGCAATTAAGTGGTTTTTGGAATATCGACGTAAAATAAATGCGTAATGAGTGGCAAAAGATTAAGTTTGACCTTCAGGCTTCTTCGTAAGTTAGGATTCAACTACTCTGAAGATGAGTATGGTGATGTGAGCCTGTGGAAAGTGATTAAGAAGTTTTTTGGAAACATACGCATGAAGTTTCTTGAAGGAATGCTTGATTGGTCCCTCTTGGAACCATTTGAGCCAAGAAAACTGCGTCCTTTTATTCTGAGAAGGATGGGATGCCATGTGGGTAAAGGCTGTTTTATCGGTGATTATGTGCGTATTGACACTAGTCATACAGATATGATTGTTATTGAAGATAGTGTAAGTATAGCAAGCGGTTCGCGTTTACTGTGTCATCAACGTGATTTTTCAGGCTTTTGCGTAGGGGACGATTATATGAAATTGGGATATGTCGTGAAACCTATTGTTCTTAAAAAAGGCTGCTTAGTCGGGATGGAGAGTTTCGTGATGCCCGGTGTGACTATAGGAGAAGGAGCAATTGTTGGAGCTGGATCTCTTGTAACAAAGGATATACCCGCATGGACGATAGCGGCAGGAAGGCCAGCTAAAGTGATAAAGCAAATACCTAAACGAGAATCAGAATGAAAAGAGTATTAGTAATAGCAGCCCACCCCGATGACGAGGTTTTAGGTATGGGGGGGGCTATTGCCAAATTGGTAAAGGCAGGATGTGTAGTCGATGTATTGATTGTAACGGACGGCAGTTCGTCACAATATCGTGATTCTGACCACTTGGATGAAATAATTGCGGCCAAGAAAAGAGAGACGAGAAACTGTGCAGATATATTGGGCATTCGTGATATTTACTATGGCAAATTGCCCGATATGAAGTTGGATACCATACCTCATATCAGGATTAATCAGGCTATCGAAGTAGTGATAGACAAAGTGAAGCCAGATACATTGTTTACTCATTTCTGGGGTGATGTGAATTGTGACCATCAGAATGTCTATAAGAGTACGCTGGTGACTACTCGCCCTGTGATGGGACAAGTGGTGAAAGAGCTTTATTGCTACCGAGTACCTTCATCGACAGAATGGACTCCAAACAAGGCAGACACTATGTTCATGCCCAACTATTTTGTGGATATTACTGAAGTAGCTGAACAGAAATATAAGGCATTTGCCTGCTACACGACAGAACTGCGAGATTATCCGCATCCACGTTCTGTTCAATATTTGAGAGAAACAGATAAAGCAGCAGGCATAAAAGTCGGATTGTTAGCAGCGGAAGAGTTTGTCATATTACGTAAATTGGATTAAGGAATGTATGGGTTTATGAAGCGCGGTTTTGACCTGCTGTTTGCGGTCTGTTTTCTGATTGTCTTTTCGCCTGTCTATATTATTAGTTGGCTCATCATTAAAATCGTGAGTTCAGGGCCTGCTATTTATAAGGCAGAAAGAGTGGGAAAAGATGGCAAATTGTTCAAGTGCTATAAGTTTCGCTCTATGCGGGTGGATAGTGGTAAGGTGAGGTTGACTACATTAGAGAATGATGACCGAATTTTCCCATTTGGCAAGTTTATTCGCAAGGCTAAGATTGATGAGATGCCACAGGTGGTTAACATCTTGAAGGGTGAAATGAGTGTTGTTGGACCACGACCAGAGGACAAAGAAAACGCAGATAAGGTGTATGTGGGTGATTTCGTTCGTATCCTTGATGTAAAGCCAGGATTGACAAGTGCGGCAAGTCTGTATGACTATACGCATGGCGAGAAATTTGAGGATGAAGAGTCATACGAAAAGGAGTTTATGCCCAAGAAACTTAAACTGGAGTTATATTATGTAAACCATCGTTCTTTCTGGTATGATATACTTTTAGTTTTAAGAACCGCATGGCTAATCATACTAAAAACTTGTGGAAAGAATGATTTTGCAGAACCCGAAGAATTGAAAAAAGTGTACTCATGTAAAACAAATGATGATTGACATTGAGCCTTTCTTTATATTGCTGAGAGCTGGGCTATGGGAAAAGGATGTCCAGCTCTCGCAGTTTAGGGAAATTGATTTGTCTGAGATTTCCCGATTGGCTGAAGAGCAGTCAGTAATAGGACTTATTACCGCAGGGCTTGAACATGTTGTTGATGTAAAACTGCCGCAAGAAGATGTCTTGCAATTTGTGGGACAAGCTTTTCAGTTGGAGCAGCGCAATCATGCAATGAATAAGTTTGTTGCCATTCTGATAGATAAGATGCATGCGTCAGGTATCTATGCGCTTCTGGTAAAGGGGCAGGGAGTGGCGCAATGCTATGAAAGGCCACTTTGGCGCTCATGTGGGGATGTGGACTTGTTTTTGTGTGATGACAACTATAAACGAGCAAAAGAAGTGTTAAAACCTATTGCTTCGAAAGTTGAAAAAGAGTATACCAGAGAGAAGCATCTGGGGATGACTATCTGCGGCTTTATAGTTGAACTGCATGGCACATTGTACAGCGGGTTGTCATCAAGAATAGAGAAAGGTCTTGATGATATAAAGAAAGCCGTTTTCTTTGAAAGGAAGGTTCGCTCTTGGATGTGTGGTAGAACACAAGTATTTCTGCCAAATACGGACGAACATATAGTTTATGTTTTTACGCACATACTACAGCACTTTTTTAAGGAAGGTTTAGGCTTGAGGCAAGTGTGCGATTGGTGCAGGTTGTTGTGGACATATAAGGATACGTTGAATCACGGACTGTTGGAATCGCGGCTAAGGAAAATGGGTCTAACGACTGAATGGAAAGCCTTTGGGGCTTTTGCAGTTGATTATTTGGGTATGCCATCAGAGGCAATGCCGTTCTATTCTTCATCGCGGAAATGGAAACGCAAGGCAAAGAGGATCTGCAAGTATGTTTTGGAGGTGGGGAATATGGGGCATAACCGAGATAATAGTCATTATGAGAAGCTCTATTTGATAAGGAAAATGTACTCTTTTTGGCGTAGATGTGGAGATTTGATGCGACATGGGAAGATGTTCCCCTTGGATTCTATACGGTTCTTTCCGAGTATTGTGTTTAATGGACTTCGAAGTGCTGCAAAGGGTGAATAAAATGAAGAAGTTCTTAAAAACCCTCTGGCAGTTCTGTTTATATCTCTTTGTACCACAGACGGGAAGACATCCTAAGGTTGTTGGAACTACGGATTTATTAATTTACGGATTGATAGAGTCTTACAGTTGATAACATCAAAGATTTAGGTGTTTTTTCAGTAAGCATCCAACCCCTTTTTAGGTGGTCTAAGATATAGTCATTACCTTTGTGCCATTAATTCTAAAAACAGAAGTTATGGCAGTAAACAGTAAAGACATTGAAATCCTTTGAAAGCAGTATTCTGAGGATGAGGTTAATAAGGGAATCTCTGTTGCCCAGTTCTTTGAATCAAATGGCATACCTTATCATTGCTTCGAGAAATGGTACAAGAAGAAGTACTCCAAGACCGGTATTGTAGATTGCATTGTTTCA
>JAEEGL011545125.1_pt1 | contig 22491 bp, 14 predicted proteins | sample 9134231 | NCBI WGS metagenome assembly JAEEGL01 (sample SAMN16246548, study PRJNA631951) | gut metagenome | biome: gut microbiome; feature: rumen; material: fiber-attached | host: Bos | place: Iran: Karaj | collected 2018-10
ATTTGTGCCTTGATTTGAGCCGCACGTGCGTTGATTGCGTCTTTTGAACCTTTACCACCGACAATTGTTGTGTTTTCTTTATTGATAGAAATCTTTTCACACTGACCAAGTTGGTCGATTGTAGTAGTTTCAAGTTTCAAGCCTGTTTCTTCGCTGATAACAGTACCGTTGGTAAGAATTGCAATATCCTGCAACATTTCTTTTCTTCTGTCGCCGAAACCAGGAGCCTTAACGGCTGCAATCTTCAACGAACCACGAAGTTTGTTCAATACCAAACCTGTAAGAGCTTCGCCATCAACATCTTCGGCAATCAACAAAAGAGGACGGTTAGTCTGCAATGTAGCTTCAAGGATTGGCATAATTTCCTTCATTGAAGAAATTTTCTTGTCATAAATCAAGATGTATGGATTGTCAAGAACAGTTTCCATTTTTTCGGTGTTTGTCACGAAATATGGAGAAATATAGCCACGGTCGAATTGCATACCTTCAACAACTTCGACAGTTGTTTGCGTACCCTTAGCCTCTTCAACAGTGATTACGCCTTCTTTCTTTACTTTTTTCATTGCTTCGGCAATCAATTTACCGATTTCTTCGTCGTTGTTTGCCGAAATACGTGCAACTTGTTCAACTTTTTCGCCGTCAACTGTCACTTGTTCAGCTTGAGCGTTAAGATTTGAGACAATAGCGGCAACGGCTTTGTCGATACCACGTTTCAAATCCATTGGATTAGCGCCAGCTGCAACGTTTTTCAAGCCAACGCCGACAATTGCCTGAGCAAGAACGGTGGCAGTTGTCGTACCGTCGCCAGCATTGTCGTTTGTACGAGAAGCGACTTCCTTAACCATTTGAGCGCCCATATTTTCGAATGCGTCAGGAAGTTCAATTTCTTTAGCCACGGTCACACCGTCCTTTGTAATTTGCGGAGCACCGAATTTCTTTTCAATAACTACGTTGCGGCCTTTAGGACCAAGCGTTACCTTTACCGCGTTTGCTAATGCGTCAACACCCTTTTTCAAAGAGTCGCGGGCGTCAATGTTGAATTTTATTTCTTTTGCCATGATTATCTAAATTTTAAATGATTACAATATTAAAAGAATGTCTGATTGTGAAAGAAGAAGATATTTCTCGTCGTTGAACGTAAGTTCCGTTCCCGCATATTTTCCGTACAATACAGTATCGCCTACTGCAACTTCCATTTCTTCGTCTTTTTTAGCCTTGCCAATAGCGATTACCTTGCCTTGAAGAGGTTTTTCCTTTGCTGAATCAGGAAGAATGATTCCCGAAACTGTTTTTTCCTCGGCTGTGTCTGGTTTTACAAGAACCTTGCCTGCCAATGGTTTACCTTTAAAATCTGCCATAATTATATAATTTTAAGATTAAACATTTTAATTTTCGTCGCTGACTTGTCATATTTTGTGCCAAGTCATTTTTCGGGAAAATTTGTCAGTTCGACAACCATACACTTTTTAAAGAATGCGACAAAGATTCATATAGACACAAAAAAAGAGTGTCAATACATGACATATTGACACCCTCACCTCTAAAATTATGAGAACAATTTTTATTCCTGAATATCTTCTGCCGTAGGAACGTCAGATGGAACGTTCATTTGAACAGTCGGAGCGTTGTCTTCGAACAATGAATGTGATTCTTGTACACTGTTTGTAGGCAACAATGCAGTCAAGAAAATACACAATACTATCAATGCTCCTGCCAACGTCCACGTAGCTTTTTCAACAAAATCAGTCGTTCTTGCCACACCCATTTGATATTGTGATGACATCAATCCTCCACCTTTGGAATTCTGGATTAACACTACGCAAATCAATAGAATACTTACTATTATCAATAATACATTTATAACTACCATAGTCCTTTATTTTTTTAACTCCTGTACTTTCTTAATTCGGTCTGCAAAGTAAACACTTTTTTCTGGATATTTCAAAATCAATTTTTGATATATATTAATTGCTTTGTCAAAAAGTTCCTGTTTGATGTAAATTTTGGCCATTGATTCGGTTATACATTCACACTCGTTAGAGGCTGATTTTGATAGGTCTTCCAAATCTTTTGCATTTGCACGGATAATTGTGTTGTCTAATTTCGGCATTTCCGGATCGTCGAAAATAAATTTATCAATTAAATCCATGCGAGTTGTGTCTGGTTTTGTTTCAGAATTCTCGAACCAATCGTGCCGCTCCGGTTCTTTTGGTTCTTCAACTTCCACTGGTGCCGATTCTTCGGCAAGCTCGGGAACTTCTGTCACAACTTCTTCCACAACTGGTTGAGTTTCCTCCTGAATTTCTTCCTGAGTCTCGGATTTTTCGGATTCATTTGTCGGCTGAACACTTTCATCGTTCGAAGGTGTATTCTCACTAAAAAGTCCACTAAAATCAATTGACGACACCTCTGTTTTACCTTCCGAAACTATAGTTTCGTTCTCTTCACGTTCAGAATCGGTAAATGAAAAATCCAACAATGGATTTTCTGTCTGTTCCTCAATTGTTTCAACAACTTCCTTTTCTACAATGTCATCCTCTACAGGCTCATCTACAACTTCTTCAATAACATCGTTTTGTTCTTCAACGATTTCCGAAACATCTTCTGCTTCTTGCTGAACAACTTCTGCCTCAACATTATTTTCAATAATTTCATTTATGGCTTCTGCAACGACATTGTTCTGTTCTTCTATTACCTGTTCTACAACTTCCGAAAGTTCTTCTGATTCTTGTGGAACAACTTCTTCTATAACAGTCTCATTCTCTGTAATTATAGGCTCAGACAATGATTGATTTTCTTCGACAGTGGCTTTTTCTTTTGTCGGAATTGCCGCGCCTTCTTGTTCTTTCATAGCGCGATACTTCCGAAGAATTATGTCGGCCAACGACTCCGCCTGAGCAGGTTCTTCTTTTATTTCAGGTTGCGTAACTTCCTCAACATCTTTTTGTTCTTCGACAGGCTCGACAACCTCAGGAGATTGTTCTTCTGCCAATGTTTCAGAAACAACTTTTTCTGGTATCGGCGTTTCGACTTCTTCTACGATTTCAGGAACGCTTTCACCTATAATTTCCTCTTTTGTGTGTTCTTCGTCATTCTGAATATTTTCAGGAACAAGTTCCTCTATTTTTGTTTCAAGAACCTGTTCTTCTATCGTTGGTTCAGAAATATTTGTTTCCGCAATTGGCGATTCAACTACTTCGGTATTTTCAGAAACAACTTCGTCTTCGACCGTTTCTGCAATGTCGTGTTCTTCAACATCTTGAACAGTCTCAGGAATTATTTCTTCTACAGTTGGTTCAGGGACATCCGGCGCTGTTTTTTCTGCAGTTTCGGAAACTAATTCGTCAACAACATTGTTTTCTGTTGATTCTTGTTCTTCGATTTTCTCAGACTGAGTAGACTGAATCTCTGCAACCGCTTGTTCTTGAACTATTTCAGGCGCGTCTTTTTCGTTACTTTGAGTTTCTTCTGATTGATTTACCTCATGAGAAGCAGTAACAGGAAGCGCGGCATCAACTTGCTCTGAAGAGAGTAATTCAAACAATTTTGCACGACTTGCCGCGTATGTTGCCGTCAATGTTAAAAGTTTTTCGTATTTCTCATCTTCATTGACCTGCAACCCTTTAGCATACAACATTCTTGCTGTTTGGAAATACGGATAATCTTCAACCAAAACAGAAAGTTTCTTTGTGTCCGAAGGGGACAAAAGATTTGGATTTTCAATATATTGTTTCAGTTGTTTTTTGTTCATATCCGTTCTTTTTACCAGTTAGCAACGCTTTCAAGAAAAATAGATTCGATGATTTCTTCAGAAATTTCTTTTATAAGAACATCTTCCACATCGGACAGACTTTGTGTCGCTTCAAAATCTCTGTAAGCAGAGAAACGTTTATCGAAATTTTGTTTTTCGTCGGTTTTATTGATGTATTTTATCTGTACACTGATTGTCAAACGGGTTTGTGCAGCCAATTGACTTGCTGTAACACCTTGATACGACGTTGAATAATCAACTATGCTACCCGAAAATTGCAAATCGCCATTGCTCGAAACCAACGAAAGACCTGCCGAGGAACGGAATTTGTCTTTCAAACCTTCTGTCATTATGTCGCTCAACGTTGCCTGCTTATTTGCTGCATAATTCGGAATATATGCAACCGAAAAAGTTTTCACATCCGGCGAAATCGACGCACCCGACAACGAGTAATGTACGGAACACCCGACAACACTGAGAAACAATACTATATAGCAGAAAATTTTTTTCATTCGAGATTGTATTCTTTAATTTTTCGATAGAGTGTTCGTTCCGAAATGCCTAATTCCTGAGCCGCAAGTTTCCGCTTTCCGTTATATTTTTGAAGAGCACGTTTTATAAAAGCAATTTCGTTGTTTGACAACGAAAGCGATTCGTCTTTAATTTCTTGTGTGTCAATTATATGACTGTCGTCTCGTACGATTGTCTGACGTGATGGCGGGACAATGTTAATCGGCTGTTCTTCATTGTGTACATCAATATACGCTCCATCGAAAAATTTATCCTCAACATCTTGATGATTTATCACAGGTGCCGTATGTTGACCGCTGTTTTGAATTATGCCGTTGACGAGTTTTTTCAAATCGTCCATGTCTTTTTTCATGTCAAACATAAGTTTGAACAGAATCTCACGTTCCGACGCATACGTTGCTTCTCCACTTGATTTAGTCACCGCTGGCAAATGTGAAGTACCAAAATCAGGAAGATATTTTGCCATTGCTTCTGCCGAAACCTTAGGACCATCTTCGAGCATTGCAATCTGTTCCGAAACATTTTTCAATTGGCGGATATTACCCGGCCAACGATACGAAGCGAGCATATTTTTTGCTGATTCGTCAAGGTCGATTCGCGGACGACGATATTGTTCGGCAGTGTCGTTTGCAAATTTTCTAAACAGCACATAAATGTCGTCTTTTCGTTCCCGAAGAGGTGGAATGTTTATAGGGACCGTATTCAGACGGTAATACAAATCTTCGCGAAATTTTCCGTTTTCTATCGCTTTTTGCAAATCCACATTTGTCGCTGCAATAATTCTCACATCGGTTTTTTGAACTTTCGACGCTCCAACAGGGATAAATTCGCCCGATTCCAAGACACGAAGAAGGCGCGACTGCGTTGATTTCGGCAATTCGCCAACTTCGTCAAGAAAGATTGTGCCACCGTTAACCGTTTCAAAATATCCTTTTCTGTCTCCGACAGCACCTGTAAACGAACCCTTGATATGCCCAAAAAGTTCAGAATCAATCGTTCCTTCTGGAATTGCGCCACAGTTTATTGCTATATACGGTTTGTCTTTTCGTAGACTATTTTTATGAATAATTTGTGAAAAAGCTTCCTTCCCGACACCACTTTCACCAAAAATAAGGACAGACAAGTTCGTCGGGGCAATCTGCAAGGCAATCTCCACCGCATTGTTCAAGCGTGGAGAGTTCCCTATAATGCCTAAATTGAGTTTTACCGATTGAATTCTGCTATCCATAGAAAAAATTTTCACCAAAGTTATAAAAATTACTGAAGATTAAACGTGATTAAAAAAATTACTTATCTAAACAGCGAAAATGCAGGAACAAAGCAGTTTAGAATTTGGCATTGTTTTTGCAAACTCAATTTTGCGAAAGGTTTTTGTAACCTTTTGATAACTTTTTTGGTCTAATATAAAAATGTATAAAATGAAACGGATTTTTTTAGCAGTATTATTTGCAAGTATCGTACCCTTTGTATCGTTTGCACAGTGGGGCGACCCGGACGAAAAAAAACAATTGAATGTGAGTGACTTGAAGGCTCCCGTAATCAAATGGGACATTGATTCATATAATTTTGGCGAAATTCCTCAAGGTATTCCTGTTGATGTTGTTTTTGAATTTACGAATACAGGTAACGCACCATTGATTATTTCCAAAGTTGAACCAGCATGTAACTGTACAAACGCACAATGGCCCAAAACGCCAATCATGCCAGGGCAGAAAGGCTCCATTCAAGTTACATTTGATGCCGAAACAGGTGGTAAGTTCTCAAAAACGGCTGTTGTAACATCAAATGCAAAGCCAACAGAACAGACGTTAGTATTTGTCGGAACAGTTGTTCCAAAGAAAAAGTAATTGATTGTTTTATAGTTATTATAGTGTGTGTGAAGCGGTATGGATTATTCTGTACCGCTTTTTTTGATTGCTAACACCATATTACTTCAGGTCATAGACCACATTAAGCCCCCTCTTGAATCTTTCTTTAGGTTTGTAATAAACCACTCTCTCGATTATATTTACCGCAATGAGAGCAGAGTACTTCCGATTAACAGATTAGCATAAAACTCAGAATAAATCAATCCTTTTCTACAAGACTATAGAGAATAAATTATTCCACGAACAAAAAAGGGGGCGAACAAACATTCGCCCCCAACCACTCTTATTATGAAAAAAAGACTATTGTTTTACAATTCTCTTCGTTTCAACAGTTCCATCAACATACGTAATCTGTACGAAGTACAATCCTGCTTTCACTGTTGTCATATCAATTTCGATTTCCGAAGCATCTACTTCAACAGAGAACTGTTTTGCACCAGAAACATTCACAACACTAACTGTTTGAATATCTTTTCCAGCTACAATTGCAACCATATTTTGGCAAGGATTCGGATATATTGACAATTCTGCCACAGCCGCATCATCAATTGCAGATATAGGATTATCCGCTACAGCCTTTCTAAATGCTTCCATTGCAGCGGTCAAACGCTGTATTTGCGTATACACATTTTCTTGTGAATGAGTTGGTTTGGCAATTTCAACTTGAGCATTGCTCTTGTTCCACATCAAATCAGTGTATACCAACAAGAAGTTTCCTACATTTGGTGTGCTGTTAATCAAATCTTCAGCTTCGGCAACCAAGTTCACCAAATCAGACAAATCAACCACAGTCGGGTTAACAGATTGTTCGAATACTGTAATTGCAGAAGTCAAAGTACGAACAGCATCGTCAACAATAACTTGGTTTGTTGATGTTTCGTATATCTGCTGAGCCTCGTTGATTGCTCTTGTAAGCTCAGAAACAGCGTATGCTGGATATTGTCCCGAACCGTCACCTGTATTGTTGTCGGCTTTTGCCAAAACAGTGTTAGCCTGAGTAATTGTAAACGACAACGCTGACTTATCTACCGTAATTACCAACGATTTAAATGTCTCTATCGCAGTTTTCAAATTCGTTACAGCCAAATCAACCGCTTCTTGCGAAACATTAGCATCACTGTTAACCGCTTGAGCAGCAGAAATCGCCGTCATCAAATCAGTTTTTGAACCTACAGGATAATTACCTTTCAAGTAACCTTCAACAGCAGAGCTATACAACGTATTAGCTTGACCAATTGTAGTCTGCAATATTGCCTTATTAACTGCATCTGGCACATACAATGAACTCAAGAATGTTTCAATAGCAGCATTCAATGTAGCAGTTGCCGTAGCCACTTCGGTTTGTGACACTCCAGATTTAACATTTACTAATGTTGCATCAGATATTGCCGACTGCAAAATTGCTTTTGAACCGACAATGTACAATCCTTCCTGATACCCTTCAACAGCGGTAGAATAATAATTTTTAGCTGTCTGTATTGCAGCTTGTAAGGCAGAGCGGTCAACCTCTATTTGAGAACTCTGGAATGTTGCAATAGCTGCATTCAACGTAACAACAGCTGCATCAACTTGATCTTGAGTTACTTCAAGATTATCTGCGACGGCTTGTGCTGCCGCAATTGCAGTTGTAAACGTACTTGCAGCCGAAGCAGGATAGTTTCCGTCAAGTGTTCCAATTGTTGCCGATTCCAACAAATCGTTTGCGTCACCGATTGTTGAATACAACTCTGTCTTCGTTACGATTTCTGGCAAATCAAGGGCTACACCCAAAATCTTCACTTCGTCAATCCATACCTTGCCTGTTTCGCCATCAGGTTCTTGAACCTTCCATTGACATTTTGTCAATTTTGTCAAATCCCAATCGACTTGTTTACCCCAAGAATATTGTTCAAAATCGCTCCACGTCAATTCAATAAGCGTCCATTCAGGATATGTTTGTTCGAAATAATAGTAGAAATCGCACGCATCTGTAATTTCTGTTGTTTCGAATTCCAAATAAACTTTGCTATCACTCTTCATCCAGAATGAAACACCAGTAGAACCTGTCATGTCGAATGGTTGACCTTCTTTAGGTTTGAAATTCAAACCCATACCTACGAATGGACTATAACCAAGCGCTTTCGAACCATCCAGCGTGTATTCCATCATAGCAGCCTTACCCTTACCATTATAACCTGGCGTAGACATTGTGAACGGACTTGTTGTAGTTGAAAGAGGACTAACAACAGAAGAACCTCCTGGTTCACTATCGTTGAATGAGAACCAGAACGTAGCCATTCGAGTCATATTTTCTTCTTCAAGCTCAGCGTCGAAAATCAATGTTTCGTTTACTATCAACGCTTTTGCAAATGTTTTTTCAGCAGATTTTAATGCTGCAAGTGCTGCATCAATTTCTATCTGCGTTGCATCAGCATTGTCAAATACGGCTTGAGCGGCAGAAATAGCCGTCATAAATGTAGATTTTGAACCTACTTTATATTGACCAACGTTTGTTCCTTCAACAGCAGAAGAGTATGAAGCATTTGCTGTTGCAATTTCTGTTTGTAATTCAGACGCATCTACAACCTCAACAGAGCAATTTGCTTTCTTGTATACATCTTCGGCACTTGCAGCGGTAATTGTAGTTGTTCCAACAGCTATTGCAGTAACTACACCATCAGCAACCGTTGCGAAATCAGTCTTACTTGAAGACCAAGTTACTTCTTTATTTGTTGCATTTGCAGGAGATACCGTTGCTGTCAACGTTGCAGTTTTTCCAACACGAATTACCTTTGATGAAGCATCCAATGCAACTGCTGTTACCGCAACATTTGACACTGTTACGTCACAATTTGCTGACAAATCAGTTCCGTCAGTCGTTGTTGCAGTGATTTTTGCAGTACCCTGTTTCAAAGCTGAAACCTTACCAGTTGCATCTACTGTTGCAACTTCTGGAGCAGAAGAAGTCCATGTCGCAGTTTGACTCGCACCAGAAGGAACAATTGTTAATGAAATCTGACCTGATTCGCCAACCTTCAATGCAAGTGCGTTGTCAATGATAATCTGTGACGCCATGATATTTGTCACAGTAAGTTCGCACGTTCCTGTGAAAGAACCATCTTCTGTTGTAACAGTAATAGTTGTTACACCCGGAGCAATCAATGTAACTGCACCGTCGGCAATCGTTGCAACCGACGTGTTAGATGATGTCCACGTTACATTCTTATTTGTTGCATTTGTAGGAGCAACCGTTGCAGTAAATGTAACTGTTTCATTCAGTGCTGCTGTCTTTGTTCCCGAAGGTGACAATGTAACACCTGTAACAGCAATAGTATTTGCTTTTACGGTAACGTCACATATTGCATAGAAATTGCCATCTTCTGTTGTTGCAGTAATTGTTGTCACACCTGCGGCAACACCAGTTACAATACCATTTGTTACAGTAGCTATCGATTCGCCTGCAGAATGCCAAATTACAGTTTTATTTGTTGCATCTTCAGGTTCAACAGTAGCAGTCAAAACTGCACTACCATTTACTGAAATTTCCAATGTTGACTTATCCAATGTAATGCCTGTAACAGCTTTTGGATTCACTGTCACAACACAAGTAGCAGTTTTTGCACCTGCCGTTGCGGTAATTGTACATGTTCCAACGCCAACTGGAGTTACGACACCATTTGTAACCGTTGCAACATTTGTATTGTCAGACGACCATGTAACAGTCTTCACTGTAGCATTTTCCGGTTCAACTGTTGCTGTCAACGTTTGAGTTGCATCGCCCATTGTGAATGTCAACGTTGACAAATCAAGAGTAACTGCTGTAATTTCAACTGCAGAAACTGTCACTGTACATGTTGCCGAAACAGAACCATTTGCCACAGTTACGATTGCAGTACCTTCAGCTACAGGAGTCACAACACCCGTTGAAGAAACAGTAGCAATTTCAGGTTTGTCAACTGTCCATGTTAATTCTGTATCAGTTGCATCGTCTGGCGAATATGTAGCCGTCAACTGTGTTGCCGCACTTGCCAATGTAAGAGCCAACGTAGATTGAGAAATATCAATTGATTCAATATGTTTATGACTTACTGTAACAACACAAGTGGCAGTTTTTCCGCCATCTTCGGTCGTTACTGTAATTGTTGCAGAACCAATCTTATTACCAGTAACGACACCGTTTGCGTCAACCGAAACTGTTTCTGCATCAGATGATTCCCAAGAAACTGCCTTGTTTGTCGCATCGTCTGGTGTTACTGTTGCAGTCAATGTAGCAGTTTTTCCAAAATACACATCTTGTGTTGCAGGAAGCGAAACGCTTTCTACTGCAACCGTACTTGCAACAACCGAGACATTACATACTGCCTTCACTGAATTATCAGCGTTAGATGTCGCAGTTACCGTACAAGTACCTTCTCCTATAGGAGTTACAACGCCATTAACAACTGTAGCAACTGCTTCATCAGACGAAGTCCACGTAACTGTTTGGTCTGTCGTATTTGCAGGAGTGAACGTCGGAGTCAATGTTTTAGCATCGTCACCAACCGTGAAGCCTAACGATGTTGCCATTGTTATGTCAGTTGGCATAATATTTTCAACCGTTACGGCACATTCGCCAACAACGCCGCTACCATCGTTTGCCGTTGCCTTAATCGTAGCCGATCCAGCTTTAATTGCAGTAACCAAACCGTCAGCCGAAACCGTTGCCACGTCAGTAGCAGTCGAAGACCACGTATAGGTCTTGTCTGTTGCATCGTTTGGAAGAACCGAAGCAGTCAATTGTTGAGTAGCGCCAACTTTTATCGTAGCAGATTCTGGCAACACCGAAATTGAAGTAACTTGCGTTGCTGCAACAGTAATTGCACAAGAACCAGAGACTGCACTACCATCTTTCGCAGTAGCTTTTATTGTACAAGTTCCTATCTTCAACGCTGTTACTAAACCATCGGCATCAACTGTAGCAACCGTTTCATCGTCGCTTGACCATTCATACGTTTTATCCGTTGCATTTGCAGGAGAAACCGTTGCCGACAATTGAACCGTTCCGCCAACCGATAATGATTGCGTTGCAGGAGCAACTATAATGCCAGTAACTTTTATTGGTTTTACCTCTATACTATATGTATCGGATTTCGTATTGTCTTTTGTTGAAGTTGCGGTGATAGTTACCGTACCCACTGCAACACCTGTTACAATACCGCCAGTTACCGTTGCGATGTTCTCGTCAGAAGACGACCAAGTAACTGTTTGAGCAGCATTGGCCGGTGTAACAGCAGCAGTCAAAGTTGTAGTTCCACCTACAAGAATTTCGGTTTCACTGCCAGAGATTGCAACGCCTGTAATAGCAACAGGATTTACCGTTACATTTATTGTTTTCGAGAATGAATTATCTGCCTCGGAAGTAATTGTAACCGTTGTTGTTCCTTCGGCAACCGAACTGATAATCACCTCGCTACCATTTACGGTAACCGTTGCTATATCTGTATTTGCCGACTCTGCCGTAACTGCCTGACTCACCGATTGAGGAGTTATGGAAGCCGTTACTGTTTCAGAGCCGCCCACTTCCATTGTTACAGACTCTGGATCGACAGAAATAGCCGTAACAGCAACTGGGTTCACAGTCACCTGTACCGATTCTTTTACATTACTACATCCTTCGGCAGTACTTGTAGCAGTGATTGTCACCGTACCTTCCGCAACACCTGTAACCACACCCGATGAAGAAACCGTTGCAATTGTAGGGTCTGATGATGTCCACGTCAAACCAGTTTCCGTTACACCATTAGGACTGAAAGACGGAATAATTGTCGTTGTTTCTCCAACTGTCACCTCATACGAAGATTCTTCAAACGATATAGATTCCGGATTCTTCTTAGGTGCAGGAACTTTCACCGTATATGTTGCAGAAATATCTTGATGCATTTTTGAACGGGCTGTAATCGTAGCCTCGCCATAACCAACACCGATTACACGACCTTTGTAGTCAACCGTAACAACATCTTCGTCCGATGAAGACCAGAATACCACTGGATACGAAGCATCGCTCGGAGTAGGAGTTGTCTCTAAATACAATGTATCGCCAGCCACACCCGAAGCAATAGGAATCTTCAACGGGTCGATATTTGCGTGCAAGTCATCATCTGCCAAATCATCATCCGACACAGGAGAGATTGTTAGTTTCGTTAATGCTACAGGCGGCATACCAAGAATATGAACTTCATCAATCCAAATATCGCCAGTAGCCCCCGAATTACCCGTTACGCCAGTTTCAAACTGCCACTGAAGTTTTTGAACGTGCTTTGCAGAAAAATTAACTGCAGTACCCCAAGTCGGTTGTGCCAGTTCATTCCATTTCACAGTAATTTTCTCCCATGACGAGCATTCGGGAACATCGTATTTATGGAAACAATAATCAGTTACCTCAGAGATTATCACCTGAAATGTACACTTAGGACCTTTGTACCAGAACGTCACACCGGTACCACTTGTCCAATCCATAGTATTTGATTCCACGTCATCAACCCACGTACCAATACCAACGTATGCTGGGTTTGTCCAACTTGCACAGGAATTTCCGTTATATGGAGTATAATTTGAACCTAACTTATATGAACAATGTACAGCATAACCATCTCCATCGTAACCCGGGGAAGCCATTTGCAAAGGATTTCCCTTTGTCGACAGTGGAGTTATAGAACTTTTTGTTCCTGGCTGGCAAGCACCTTTCTGATCGGGTTCATCATTAAAAGAGAACCAAATACCGCCAACATTGTTAAATTCGTTTCCATCTTCGCAGTCATCCAAAATTGTTTCGTTTCCTGCGAGCATGTTCAAAACTTCAATTTTTGTAAATGCCTCAAGAACTGCATCTTCTGATGACTTAATATTACCACTACCATTGTATGACAATGTGATTGTTTGTCCTGGTTGTGGAGCTGTTGATAACGTAAGAACAACCGTTTTATCACTGTTCACTTTTACATTTGACACAATTCCTGACTGGGCATTATTATTGTAATAAACCGTAAAGTTAGAACCCGCAGATGTTCCAGACTTCATTGTCTTAGACATGTTCAATGTGATTTCATCTCCTGCGGAGTTTGTTTCTGCTGAAGATACTGATGGCGGGAATACAAATCCCGAAGCTCCTGGAGCCCAGAAGTTACCTGTCAACACAAACAAAGTGATACAACGTACTGTTGAATTGAAGTATGCATCAACATCTGCAAGACCAGCTACCGCCGAGTAACATTTGTTCAAACTACTTTGAGCAGACGACGAAGTCATTGGAGGTAACGCAAACGTAGAATACGAACCATTTACATACGAACCGCTACTCGGGTTTGAGACATTTCTGTCAGAAAAAGGGCCTTTCATCTGGTTTTCGTATCCTTTCACGAAGTTTATCAACTTTGCGTTGATGTCCGATGCTGCGGAAGAGCAATCATTTCCATGCCACAAATAGTCAACAGCCATACGCCAAGGATTACGGCAAGCATCAGCTCCATATCCGTTGGCTCCAGAACCCGTGTTACCACAAGTGTTTTCGGTTCCCGAATTATCGCACCAGTTACTTACCAAACCCGAAGTACTGTTTCTATTAGCCTTCAACACTGTATTTGAAGCATTGATTGCTGTTGTTCCCCAGAATGTTCCATTGTCGGTGTCAACCTTTGCAAATTCAGCATAGTATGCTGGAGCAAAGTAGCTCGGGTTACGACAAGTGTTTGTATTTCCCCACGCATCGCCGTTCAATGTTTGACCGTCACCGTTCATTTCGGTATTCTTTATCGTTTTAATAAACGCCTTAGCTTCGGTTGCATACGAAGTTCCCCACTGTTCCGAAGCAATTATCAACGACATAGCCACATCGAGTTCGGCATCGGTGGCTCCATTTGAACCACTCACGCCACTACATCCGCTTATCTTCCAGTTCATCACACCATTGCCATTCCTGTTTGCTTTATAGTATGCCCACAATCCGTCGAACAAATCTTTGTCATCGGCATACACCGAAAGCAACATACCATACGCAATACCTTCTGACACTGTCGAATAGCCGTCGTCGAATTTTACACGATACTGACCTGAACTACATGAAGCGACATACGCATTTTTCCACGCATTATACGCATCTGCTGCCTTTTGAGAGGCTCCATACGTGCCACCGCTCGGCAAGTTCGTCGGCATAATACCATAATTATACTGAGTGTTGCTGCCAAAAGGAACAGCACCGCCTCCAGTATTGATACCGCCAGCGGCAAACGCACCGTTACATAACAAAATACTCAAAACGAGAGTGACAATGTTTAAAAAATATCTTTTCATAACTTAATTTAGTTTTCAGTTTTTAAGCCCGTAAAATTATAAAATAATTCTATCTCATAGACAATTTTTTTATCAAAATCCCTATAATTTTCTAAAAAAAACTTCTACTTGCTTTATAAATAATACATTACATTTGCATCAAAAGATTCACGATGCTACAATTAGGCAAAAAAAACACATTAAAAGTTCTCCGCTCCGTTGACTTTGGCTTCTATCTCGATGCCGAAGATTACGATAGCGTGCTACTTCCTATCCGCTACGCACCAAAGGATTTGAAAGAGGGCGACGAAATTGAGGTTTTCATCTATCTTGACTCCGAAGATAGAATTATTGCAACAACTGAAGAACCGTTTGCCGAAGTCGGCGAGTTCGCATATCTCAAAGTTAAGGATATGAGCAAATTCGGAGCATTTCTCGACTGGGGACTACCCAAAGATTTGTTCGTGCCGTACCGTGAACAAAAAATGCGAATGGAACGGAATAAATCTTATTGGGTATACATATATATAGACCAAGAAACTGACCGCATTGCTGCAACCGCCAAAATCGACCGCTATCTCGGCAAATACAATCCACCCTACACCGAAGGTGACGAGGTTTCAATTCAAATTCATTCTAAAACGGATTTGGGAACTAAGGTGATTGTCGATGGGCTGTATTGGGGCATAATCTACAACAACGAGATTTTTGAACCTCTCAACATCGGTGACAAAAAAATCGCATACATCAAAAACATCCGCGAAGATTTAAAAATCGACATAAGTCTCTCGAAAGTCGGCTATCAAAACAAAATTTCCGACATTGAATCGACTATACTTTCTGCTCTCGAACAGAACGGCGGTTTTCTGCCACTGCACGACAAAAGCAATCCCGAGGAGATTAAAGCGCAACTTGCAATGAGCAAAAAATCGTTCAAAATGGCTGTGGGCGGACTTTACAAAGCAGGAAAAATTACAATTGAAGAAAACGGCATCAGACTGAAATGAAAATAGGTTCGGTAGAATTCGACAAATATCCTTTATTTGCGGCTCCAATGGAAGACGTGAGCGAACCGTCGTTCCGCTACATGTGCAAAAAACATGGTGCCGACCTGCTCTATTCCGAATTTGCGGCAAGCGACGCCATTGTCCGCTCTATAAATCAAACCATGCGGAAACTCAAGAATTTTGAGTACGAACGTCCATTTGCTGTACAGATATTCGGGAAAGTGCCCGAAGTGATGGCAGAAGCGGCCAAAATTGTCGAAGCTCAATTCAAACCCGATATTATTGACATAAATTTCGGTTGCCCAGTAAAAAAGATTGCCGTAAAAGGTGCCGGGGCGGGACTTCTACGTAATATTCCGCTGATGGTCGACATTGCCCGTTCTGTTGTCAATGCTGTTTCAACGCCTGTGACCGCCAAAACACGCTTGGGTTGGGATTCCAACGACATGCCCATTGTCAGTATCGCCGAGCAATTACAAGACGTGGGCATTCAAGCCCTGACAATTCACGGTAGAACACGTGCACAAATGTACACTGGCGAAGCGGATTGGACTCTCATTGGCGAAGTGAAAAACAACCCCCGTATGAAAATCCCCATCATCGGAAATGGCGACATTGATTCTCCCGAAAAAGCAAAACAGGCTTTCGACAAATACGGAGTTGATGCTGTAATGATTGGCCGTGCAAGTATCGGTGCTCCGTGGATTTTCAGCCGAATCAAACAGTATCTCAAAACTGGAGAAATTCTCCCTGAACTCACCATAAAAGAACAAGTTGCCGAGATTCAAGAGTATTTGGACAAATCGGTGGAATTTATGGGACCCACCATCGGCGTAATTCACATGCGCCGCCAATTCGCCCGTACATTCAAAGGCTTAGAAAATTTTCGGGAAACACGAATTAAATTACTCAACCTCACTGACTTACAAGAGACAAAAGATTTATTGAACGAAATAGCAGAGAAGTGGGGAGGTGAAAAAATGCACAATGTATAATGTACAATGCACAATGATAATAGAACTGATATCTAATTGTGAATTGTGCATTGTGAATTATGAATTAAAATTATGAAGATAAATCAGTTTACATTCAATCCTTTTAGCGAGAATACATACATTATATATAATGACAATTCTGCTGATTGTGTCGTCATTGACCCAGGATGTTATTCCACGAGCGAGGAACAACGGTTGATGGAGTTTTTCCGAAACCACAATTTGACTCCGACAAAGGTTCTTTATACGCACTGTCATCTTGACCACGCATTTGGGGCAAAATTTTTGGCTGAAAATTTTCCTTCTATTGAATTTTATGCTCACGTAAACGAGCACTATTTTATTGAAAACGCCATAGCGGAAAGCAGACTATTCGGCATAGAAATGCAACAACCGCCTGCACTGACGCACTACGTTTCCGACGGTGAAAAAATTCCCGTTGCCGATACGGAATTTATCGTTATTCATACGCCGGGACACTCCTCTGGTGGCATTTGTTATTATTGCGAAAAAGAACACGTTCTGTTCTGCGGCGACACGCTTTTTGCCGGCAGCGTAGGTCGCTCCGACCTCCACGGAGGAAACGAGGAAATGCTCATCCATTCAATACGCCAGAAGTTATTCATTCTTCCCGACGAAACCCAAGCATACACGGGACACGGCTATCCGACTACCATTGGCGAGGAAAAACGAGGAAATCCATACGTGAGCCTATATGCATAAAAAAGTAGAGACGCGATAAATCGCGTCTCTACAATACCATAACCATTCAACGATTTATTATTCTTCTACCGCTTCTGTAACTTCTTCTTTTACAGTTTCCGCAGCCTCTGTTGCAGTTTCTGTAACTTCTTCAAGGGCAGATTGTCCTTCTTCAGAAATTTGAGCAGGAGCTTCGGCAGCTTCTTTTTCGTGACGTTTCAAACAAGTCTTGCACAAACGTTCTTTTCCTGCTTGTTCTGCTTCGTCGATAGTAGTTTGATGCAATTCTTCGGAATTGTTCAAGTGCTGACATTCTGAGTAAATATGGAATACTGTTCCGCCTTCTGTCCAATAAACCGTAGAAGTAGCATTCTCCATATTCAAAATTTCTTGTTGCTCTTCTGCCGAATATGGATTGAAGTCGTAACTGCTTACGCCAGCGATGAGCATTGCAACAACAGCCACGATTGTTCCTACAGTTTTTGTCTTTTGGTCGGCATTTTTGTTAGTCAACAACAAAATAACAAAAGGAATGAATGCAATTGCCGTCATAATAACACCCAAATTGTTCCACAACCAGAACGTAAGAGCGTTCTTCTCAGAAGCTGGGTGAATGTGATTAGCCTTTTTCCACAACAATGAACCAGCAATAACAGCGATTAAATCAACAACTAAGAAAATGATTCCTGCGGTAAGCGGAGCCATTCCCGAAATAAATGGATCGTCTTCTGATGCAAGAATAGCCTTGATTGCAAGAAATTCTGCAACAAGAGCTACAATCCACAAAACTACAGAACCAACTCTAAGACCCACTGTTGATTGTGCAATTTGTTGTGCAGCAACACCATTGTTTTTCGCTGTTTTCGCAGCCTCACTCGTAATGATTTTGTGTTCTTTTTTTTCTGCCATAATAATTCATTTTGTGCGTGAACACTACGGGACACGCGGATTAATAATTTTGTAACACTCGATGTAAAAGTAAAAATAGTTTTCGTCTTCTGCAAATATTCAGTTACGAAAAAATAAACAGTTTTGAACTATACGTTGAAAGAGTTGAGATTGGCGAAGAGGGCGGTATTAAATAGAATAATCCCTTTAAAGCTTTTCCACACATGGCAGATTTTCTTTTTTAGTATACAATAGATACAATATGGTTCAAATTGGGGAATTCACGTTAAATTATTATCTTTGCAAATACATTGAAACTTATTTCAAATGGATTGCAAAGCAGAATTTGAAAAATCAGACGAAAAGGCGATAATGGTCGTGGGCGACATTATGCTTGACTCCTACATCTGGGGCAGCGTTGACCGCATTTCGCCCGAAGCTCCCGTGCCGGTGGTGTCGGTTGAAACGACAGAGGACCGTCTCGGCGGCGCCGCCAACGTGGTGAAAAACATTGCCTCGCTTGGCATGAAGCCTATCTTGTGCAGCGTGGTCGGCAACGACGACGCAGGTCACAAATTTTTCGACATTCTTAAACGTCGAAATATTGCGTCGGATTATTGCGTGGTTGCCGACGGACGAAAAACCACGGTGAAAACTCGCGTGATTTGTGGCAAACAACAAATGCTCCGCGTTGATACGGAACAAACCGACGTGATTGGCGAAGATATTTTTCAAAAATTGAAACTTTGTATTCGCAAGGCGATTTCGGAACAGCAAATTTCCGCCATAATCTTGCAGGACTACGATAAAGGCGTGTTTTCCAAGAACTTGATAGAATTTGTGGTTGACGAATCAAAAAAACAGAACATTCCCGTATTGGTTGACCCCAAAAAACGGAATTTCAACAATTTCAAAAACGTGTCGTTGTTCAAACCGAACTTCAAGGAATTTACCGAAGGTATCGGGAAATCGTGCCGCAAAAACGACAGCAAATCGTTGTTCGCTTTGGCAAAAGAGTTTATGGCAACGCAAAATATTGACACAATGATGGTTACACTTTCGGAACACGGAATTTTCATTGCCGACAAAAACCATTATGTCACGATTCCAACGCAAGTTCGCCACGTCGCCGACGTTTCTGGTGCGGGCGACACGGTAATTAGCACTGCCGCAGTGTGTTACGTGCTCGGATTCCCGATGGAGGAAGTAGCACGGATTTCGAACATTGCGGGCGGTTTGGTTTGCGAACAACCCGGCGTGGTTACCGTAGAAAAAGAACAATTATTGAAACACATTGGATAAATAGAGTTAAGAATTAAAAATTAAGGATTATGGCTGGCTGACGTGTGGAAGCCACCAAAACAAAAATAAAAACATACAAAATGGCTGCAATTTCAATTTTAGTTGTTGACGATGAACGTGCGATTCGCAATTCGCTCAAGGAAATTCTTGAATATGAGAACTATAAGGTGGAGGTTGCCGAAAATGGTGCCGATGGACTGCAAAAAGTTCAAAACGGGAAATTCGATTTGATTTTCTCCGACATAAAAATGCCCGAAATGGACGGTATCGCCTTCCTTGAAGCAGTTTTGAAGGAACGTGGCGACGTACCAGTCATTATGATGTCGGGACACGCTGAAATCGACACGGCCGTGAAATCCATCAAATTGGGTGCTTACGACTTTATTTCCAAACCATTGGACATGAACCGTATCCTTGTAACGGTTCGTAATGCGTTGGATAAAAAGAATTTAGTTCAAGAAACGGCTATCCTTAAAAAGAAAGTCGGCTCGAAATATCAGATGATTGGTAATTCAGAGCCATTGCAAAAAATACAAGAAATTATCGGCAAAGTTGCTCCAACCGACGCCCGTGTGCTGATTACCGGCCCGAACGGTTCTGGAAAGGAACTGGTTGCCCGTGCCCTCCACGATCAAAGTAATCGGAAGAACGCGCCATTCGTTGAAGTGAACTGTGCGGCGATTCCTTCGGAACTTATTGAAAGTGAATTGTTTGGGCACGAAAAAGGTTCGTTCACTTCGGCAATAAAAACACGTATCGGAAAATTCGAGCAAGCCGACGGCGGCACGTTGTTCCTTGACGAAATCGGCGATATGAGTTTGTCGGCACAGGCAAAAGTGCTTCGTGCATTGCAGGAACAAAAAATCACCCGTGTGGGCAGCGACAAGGACATTTCGGTTGATGTGCGCGTGCTTGCCGCCACCAACAAGAATATGAAGGAGGAAATTGAGGCGAAACGTTTCCGTGAAGACTTATACCACCGTTTGAGCGTGATTCTCATAAAAGTGCCGTCGCTTGCCGAGCGAATCGACGACATTCCACTGCTTGCCGAGCATTTTGTGAACGAGTCGTGCAAGGAAATGGGCGTTCCAAAGAAAGAGATTTCCGCCGACGCCGTAAAAAAATTACAGACCTATCCGTGGACAGGAAACATCCGTGAATTCCGCAACGTGATTGAACGATTGGTAATTTTGAGCGGAAAAACCATCGAGGTCTCCGACGTGGAACTTTACACGCAACCGTTGGGATAACACCAATGCCATAGGCATCAACTAATGGATGACACATTATACATGATTTCGTCAAATACAAGGAATTTATATCTTTGTATCTCTAATTTTTGCTTTATATGAATATGAGAAAGAATTTTCTAAGAATATTTGTTTTAGTCTTTTTGTTCTCGTCTCCACTCTTTTTAATGAGTTACGACGACACCAAAGACTTTGAGACGGCAAAGAATCTCGATATTTTTTATTCCCTATTTTCAGAAATTTCTAACTCATATGTTGACGAGCTTGCACCTGGCGACCTAATGTCGAGAACTATCAACGAAATGCTGAAAACTCTCGACCCATACACGAACTACATTCCAGAATCCGATGTGGAACGATACACAATAATGTCGAAAGGAGAATATGGCGGCATTGGAGCTTCGGTGACTAAACGCGACAATGCTCTCATGATTACCGACATTCAGAAGAATTCGCCAGCACAAGCTGCGGGAATCATTCTCGGCGACAGAATTGTCGAAATAGACGGACATTCCATTATAAATACGCCCTATGACGAAGCAATGCAACTTCTTCAAGGCCAGATGGGTACGACAATGAAATTAGGAATTATCCGCAACGGTGAACGAAAAAACTTCTCAATCGAACGTAAAAATATAAAAATCAATAGCGTACCGTATTATGGTATGCTCACACCCGAAATCGGTTACATAAAACTCAACGAATTTTCTCAACTCTGCTCCGTCGACGTACTGAAAGCTTGCAAAAAACTTATAGGGGATGACAAAGCAAAAGGTCTTGTGCTTGATTTACGTGGCAATCCAGGCGGACTGCTCATAGAGGCAATTAATATCGTCAATATTTTTATTCCTGCAGGTGAACGAATTGTGTTCACCAAAGGACAAAACAAAACCGAAAATTCAAAATTCTCCACGCAAAATGAACCTTTTGCCCCCGACATTCCACTTGTGGTCTTGGTGAACGACCGTTCTGCTTCGGCAGCAGAGATTGTATCTGGAGCACTGCAAGACCTGGACCGAGCCGTTGTCATTGGAAATCAGACATTCGGCAAAGGCTTAGTTCAAACGCGTAAAGAACTCGCACACAACTCGTTGCTAAAAATCACCACATCAAAATATTACATTCCGAGCGGCCGGTGCATTCAAAAACTCGACTACACTCACCGCGATGCAGAAGGCAATCCTACAATTGTTCCCGATTCTCTACAAAAAACATTTTACACTCGGAATCACCGTCCCGTAAAAGACGGAGGAGGCATTATTCCCGATGTTACAATCTCAAAAGACTCATCGTCGGCACTTTTACAAGATCTTTTGTCTGAATTCGTGATATTTGACTTCATCAATACACAGTACTCACAGGCAGACACAACAAGCATTAAACCAGAAACATACGTATTTACCGACGAAGATTATCAGAAATTCATCACATTCTGCGAACGCACTGGCTACACATTCCATTCCGAAAGCGAAAAACTACTCGCCTCATTTGCCAAAGCTGCCGACAAAGAACATCTCGACATCAGCAGCCAAATGTCTGTGCTTCAGAAAAATATTGACAAACAACAAGCAGACTTATTTCAAAACGACAAAGCACAGATTTCAAAGGAAATTGAGTCACTTGTCATCCGAAACCTATATACCGAAGAAGGTCAGTGTAAATATCTCACCCGCAACGATAAATTCATTTCGGAAGCTAAAAAATACCTGACAGACTCAAAACTATATAATTCGGTACTGAAAGGGAAATAGGACACAACATCAAAAAATCGCCCTTCATTTTTGTGTAAATTCAGCAATTGTATTACTTTTGGAGACTTTTGAATAACATCTATGAAGGTTTTAAAATTTGGTGGAACTTCGGTGCAGAACGCCGAAAACATTACGAAAACGATTGCGATTATTAAGGAAAATC
>JAEEGL011788998.1_pt1 | contig 22491 bp, 18 predicted proteins | sample 9134231 | NCBI WGS metagenome assembly JAEEGL01 (sample SAMN16246548, study PRJNA631951) | gut metagenome | biome: gut microbiome; feature: rumen; material: fiber-attached | host: Bos | place: Iran: Karaj | collected 2018-10
AAGTTATTGAACCCGCGTTCCAGAATCAGTGTTCTCGCGGCATCCACGAGTTTTTGCTGTGTTTCGAGTGCTGCTTCCTGTCTTTTGCCCATTTGTTACCTCCATTCTTTTACCCCCGGAATATTGACTTATCAGTCATTGACTTTTGGGTCAATGTTTTTGTTCGCGGGCTATCTCGCCAGGAGACGTGTCACGACACGTCTCTACTGGCTCGCTAGGCCCCGTGTATTTGGGCAATCCCCAATGATGGAATTCGTTTTTGGCACACGTCTTGCGATAATTGGCTTTGTCTGTTTATTCAGACAACGAAGCGAAGAACTAAGATTCATTAATATAAGGGGTCAGGGTTATGAAAAAGGGATTGGCTGCAAGCTTGGTTTTGGCATTATTAACGTCGTTTTCCGGTTGTTCAGATTGCAGGGATAGCATGTGTGGATGTGATGCCTGCGGCAGCAGTAACAATCACCGTCATGATTGGGATGTTTCCGGATATTGGGAAGCATGTGGGTGTGATACCGGAGGCAGTCCTGATTATGACGTATGGTATGCGAATCACTGTTGGAATGATAGCAGGTGGGGGGATGTTGAGTGTGACGGCGATTGGTATTCGTATCAATCCGCTTGTTCAGGTGTCTGTAATAGCAGAATCATTAACAATCACTGTCATGATTATAGTGATTCTGCGTCTTGTGATGCTTGTGCATGTGGATCTGACGGCCATCCTGATTATGACGTATGGTATGCGAATCACTGTTGGTATGATAGCTGGTGGAAGAGTGTCGAGTGTGACGGCGATTGGTATTCGTATCAGTCCGATTGTTCAGATGTCTGTAGTAGTTACATAGATGATAATCAGAATGTTGACGATCATCACAATGTGGATGACAACCATGACGCCAACGATCATTCGGATTATGCACGGGCATGCACGAGAAATGCTTCCTGCTATGAGGATGAGATCTGCAAAGACCATTTCTGTGTTCTGAAAAGTTCGGTGGATGACAATTCCGATATCGAATATATTCCTGAATGTCACGTCAATAGTGATTGCAAGGATGATATGCTCTGTACGGAAGGCCGCTGCATTCCTTGCCAGGCGAATGCATGTGATACGTCAAAAGAAGTGGAATGCGTGTTTAGCTCACAGTGCGAAAGCGGACTTTGTGTGGATGGTGTCTGTCTGCTGCCCGGGAAATGCGCGATTGATGCAAACTGCAGTGATGGACAGATCTGTTTCGATGGTTCCTGCATCGTTCGTCCAGAGTGTCTGAGTGATAGTGAATGTGGCGAAGGCCGAATCTGCAACGCTTCGAATGAATGCGAAGATGATGTTGAATGCCGGGCAGATGCAGATTGTGGAATCGGTTTGATCTGCGTTTTCAATATGTGCACTCAGTGCCGTCTGAACTGTGAATGCCCGAATGATGGTGACATCTGCATGAATGGGGCATGTGTGTCTGGTAACTAAAATAGCTGATTAGAGCCTCATGAGAAGGAGGTCTTTGGGATTGTCACATTTGTCCATCCACCAAAGAATTTGAACGTGGCTGTAGCCCGAAAGTCCCTTCAGACCGGCTCGATATGCCGGTTCCAGGACGATCTTGAGTTCATCATTTTCAGCGACAATTTTACAAATAGGACACACCTTAATCTCGTTCATGCTCCCTACTCTCCTTTAAATTACAAACAGAGTACTCGCCCATCGGGTACCTTCGTGCGGATCGTTGTATTAAGTATCAGCGATACTTCAACTGTTATTTTGAAGAGGGGATTGCTTTTGGTTAAATGCGCGATTTCTGATAGGATAGGCATTATATGACGTGGCGCAGGCAATCGACCTTTGGTCGATACACCTCGCGCATCGGGCTATCTCGCCAGAGAGACGTGTCACGACACGTCTCTACAGCTCGATACGCCCCTGCGCGCTCGCTTTGTGGCGACCACACGGGTGCGCCACTACAGCTCGCCAACCGTGGGCATACACCATGTGTATACCCACGGTTATTCATATGACTCAATCCAGGCGCCCCACCCTCATATTTCCTTGCCCTAAAATACGCTATCAGCCAGTGATATTATAGAAAAATTGTTACTATTAAATACGTGTTACTATTAAATACGCATTTTTTTGTCGAAAAGAATTGACTATTTATTTTATGATGCAATGGATTTACACCCCATCAGAGGTTGTAAATCACAAATATCTATTCGTACCAAAGGAGGAATCATGTCATTGATTACATGTCCAGAATGTGGAAAACAGTATTCTGATAGGGCATCAGCCTGTCCACAATATGGTTATACGTCTGGAAATCAGAACAGCAATAATAACAGCATCATTAATGTAGTAAATGTCAATGTTGTATCAGGAAATCAAAAACCGTTGCGCAACAAAGGCGTCGCCCTCGTTCTATGTATTCTTCTGGGCTGGTTGGGAACACACAAATTCTACGAAGGGAAAACTGGCATGGGAATTATATATCTATTAACCGTTGGCCTGTTTGGTATTGGATGGATATTAGATATTATCATTCTCATTTTCATGCCAAACCAATACTGACTTCTTCACACCCCCCAAAAAACGAAATAGTCAGTGTCGGGGGGCGTATGCACAGCATACCCCCGCTCAACCGCCAAACACACGCCGCACGTTTGTCATCGATAGAGTTCCTGGAAAGCCATTCATCTGGCCGGATTGGCTGCGAGCGCGGCAACAAGCTTGCGGTACTCTTCCCATTCCGATTCGGGAATTTTTAGACTATTCATTGCCTGCTCAATTGAAAGCTTCAGACTATCCATCAAATTCACGAGAGCCTCGGCCTTGCCTTCCTTACGCCCTTCCTTACGCCCGCGATTCTCCACAAAATCACTGTAGTTGCACATATTGCTCTCCTTTTCAAGGAGACGTGCGGGCATTTCTGCATCGAAAATGTCTTTGAGCGCCGCACGTTTGTCATCGATTGAGTTCCTGGAAAGCCAAATATCCAGAAGCTTCAGTAAACCAGTATAGCGTTCATCTTCTTTCGTTCCAAGGCAAATCATGATGGAACTCATCAAATTGTAATCAGCCACGGTCTCATTAACCTCGCCCACGAGATGCTTTAGAGACGTGCCATCGCACGTCTCTAAAGCCCCCAAAGCGAACAGAAACGTGTCTCAACACGTCTCTAGTGTGTCCTGGCGCAGCATAGACCGCACTCAATAGCCCTTGCAATACCCCTTGTCCAACGGTATATTCATGTGGCTTGGTATTTTACCAAGGCTTTGAATTCGTGTTGAGTATGGGATGATCGAACTGCTATTATTCAGGGTTATTTTGAATCCGATGCAGTCTTTGTCACGGAACATGCGATGGAGCGTTTTAAACAAAGAGGCATTTGGATGCGCGATGTGAGAGCCGCAGTGATGTCTGGCCAGATTATTGAACAATATCCCGATGATTTTCCTTTTCCGAGCTGCTTAATGAGCGGCATTACACAGGATAAGCGCGTTTTGCATGTCGTGATGAGCGACGAGGGTTCATCCAGCAGAATCATTACGGCATATTATCCGAATCCAGCACAGTGGTCGTCTGACTTTAAAACGAGATTGTGAGGTTAGAATGAGATGTTTGTGTTGTAAATCAGATAAACTCAAAACCACAACAAAGCCGTATTTTTCTGCCATTGGGGAAAACTATATTATCATTGAAAATGTACCATGCATGGTCTGCGAAGATTGCGGTGAAGTGTTGTATTCAGCATCTGTTCTTGAAAATGTAGAAAGCATGATTGATAGAATCAGACAGATGGTTTCAAAAGTATGTATCATTGATTATAATCAGGCTGCATAACCATCTAATCGTGATGCATATCGGCCGCTAGCGAGCCGTAGGCGCAGCCCTGCGTAGCTGCACCACGCAAATGACGTTTTTTCAGTCCAAAGGCCTCGAATGTTCACACGCATACTTAAATATTTCATTTTCATCCTGCTCCATATCCTGATTCTTGGAATCATTCCGCTTGGATTATTTTGCCTGAGCATCAGCGAAATTCCAGCGATTATTCTTGCGGTTCTGTGGATCGCAGCGTTATGGGCGGTTAAAATCATTTGGAACAAAAAGAGCCCCGCCAAGCATAAAAGTCTCTTTTGGGCTGGTAATATCGTAATCGCAGCTTTAGATGCCGCCATTCTATTTTTAATCGTTTTGTGCACAATGTATAATCCCTTCTGGAACAGTCAATCATTTGTAAATTATTGGGGCGAACCAGACTCCGGGAATACCACATTGACAAAAGAAGAAGCCCTGGAAGATTACGAATTTGCAATGAAGTATTTAGAAAGAGTTCATCCGCTTGCGGTTGATGGTCTTTCTTCGGAAATCATCACCCAGGCTGAAGAAGTGAAGAAACATATCGGAAGCATGGAGCGCATTCGCGGCTATGAATTAAGCCGGGAGCTGGAAAGTATTTTGGCGAGGCTGCACGATGGTCATGCGAGTGTCAGGTATCGTTTTGCTGAACCACTTTTTATGAAGCATCAGTACGAACATGAGAAAAAGAAAGAAACTCTGGTCGGTATCAATGGCACCACTCTAAAGGATATCCTGCATCAGAACCCCTATTTATTCAGCTATGAAATGGAATCGTGGGCTGTCGAACAAATCAGGAAACATGCATTCACACTGGACGGACTGCAATATCTTGGCATTGATACTACTAAGGAAATTACTTACAACTATGTTACAGCTGATGGCGCACAAGATAATGAGACTGTGACAGAGAAAGACTTTCTACGGAAAGAAGCTTACCTGAAGTATGAAGAGTCCGTAACCGGAGATGATTTGCACAAAGAAGCAACTGAGAATAATCATTTCGTCAGTTATGAAATTGATACGACGAGAAGCCTTGCCATCCTTAAACTGGATGCGTGCAATCTTAATTCGGTTTATAAGAAAACACTCGCCGAAATGTTTGAAAAAGTACATGAACTCGACATCCAGAATGTCGCCGTGGATTTGCGCGGAAATGGCGGCGGCGATACGAATGTGGCGGTAGAATTCATCGATTATCTGAACGTAGAATCCTACAAAACGCCATCACTGGAGGTTAGGAAAGAATTTAAACTGTTCAGGTCACTTTTGAATTCAGTGATTCATTACTTTATCAGTGGAGAAAGCGCAGGTGATTCAGGCAAAAAGAAAGGCCATGCTTTCGCTGGGAATGTCTATGTGCTGTCTTCATCAAAAACGTTTAGTGCAGCAATGGACTTTACAGTAATCATTCAGGACAATAAGATTGGCAAAGTCATTGGAGAACCACCTGGGAATATGCCCACCTCCACAGGTGATGTCGCGTGTTTTACTTTGCCAAATTCCGGTCTTTCGATGCATGTGCCATCGAGTACATTCCATCGCGTAGATATCACCAAAAATGATTTGCCACTGATTCCGGATATCGAATGTGATGCGCGCGACGCGCCCGATCAATTGAAAACGTTGATCGATGCACGCAATTCAGGCGACAGGCAATAAGCAATAGGCACGTGTCGTGACACGTGCCAGCAGGCCGTATGCGCTACCGGCGCATAGTCCGCGTACATAAATTTATACACGTTCAAGTCCCCGTTCCAATTCCTCCACTGTGGGCAAAGATGCCTGAATCGTCTTTTGTATTTCATACGATGACACGCCCATTGGCTGGGACATACCATTGAGAGCATATTCAGCAACCACCTTATTCTTACTTTTGCATCGAAGAAGCCCAATCGTTGGCCCGTCAATATTTGTACGTTTTTGATCATTGATGACACTGATATAAAAATTGAGCTGTCCGAGGTGTTCTGGTTTGAACGCACCAGCCTTTAGTTCAATAACGATATAACAATGTAACTTTAGATGATAAAATAATAGATCAATATAGAAATCTTCGCCACCCACATCCAAGTGAACCTGCTTTCAAACGAACGCAAATCCGGTTCCAAGTTCCAGCAAAAAAGCCATCACGCGGTCGATAAGCGCATTCTCGATATCACGTTCGCTCGCCTCTTTATCAAGCGATAAAAACTCAAATTTGTATGGGTCTTTTAGCGATTCGCGCGCCAAATCGGAAGTTTCTGGCGGAAGGGTTCTCGCGAAGTTATTGGCTGCGGCCCCGATGCGTTTCGCTGTCTGCATTTCGATGTGATGCATCATCACATTACGCGACCAGCCATTTTCAGCAGCCAGCCGTATGTAGGCAATGCGGTCTTCGGCAGTGTTGCAACGGTCCAATAAAATTACATTATGTCCCCATGGCAATTGTGCAACAACCTGTTGCACAATTTGTTCGTCCGGCCAGGCTTCGGCAAACTTGCGCATATATTTGAGACTGCGCACCGAGTAGCCTTTTGTGCCGGGGAAAGCCGCACACAAATCGCGCGAGAGCTGGTCGATAATCTTGCTTCCCCAACCCTGCTGTTCCTGCTTTTCCAGGATGTCGCGGCCAATCTGCCAATAGAGCAAGACAAGTTCGCGGTTGACCGCAAGAGCGGCTCGCTGCTGTGCAGCTTTAATTCTCTGTTTTAAAGCAGTCACCCAATCCTGATAAACCGTTGTCAGTGATAATGCATCCGTCATAGCGTTAACCTCCGTGGTTATGGCAGGCCTCCGCTGGCCCGCGTTATAGCGAGCACCTCTATTCGCTCGCTTAATCACGGCGAGTCAAGAAAAAGAAACGCCCGCGTATCGCGCAAGCGATAGCGGGCGTCAGCGAGCCGTAGAGACGTGCGGTCCGCACGTCTCAAGGCGAGCAGAGACGTTTTGTGAAACGTCTCTGAATAAAAAACGCGGCGTAGGGGCTGCCCTATGTGGCAGCCCGTAGCCGCGTTCGCAGGCCGTATGCGCTACCGGCGCATAGGCGTGCCCCAAAAGCAATAACTAATCTTTGAGGATGCGGAAGTCGCGGATAGGCGTGATGCCGTCGTCCAGTTCGGGGGCATCCGGACGGTGCTGTGTGAGCAAAAACATCGACGTGGCGCCGGGGAAGTTCTTCTGGAACAGATTGCTGTTGCCCGGTTCGTTCTCGAAGATGCCGACGACTTCGCCCAGGCGGTCCAGATAGGCCGCGACTTCGTCTTTGAACATACCGTCGTCCTGATTGAAGTCTTTTTTGGTCATCGTCATGGTGCCGACGACGCCGACGGGGAATCCGCACATGCGCAGGGTCTGCGTGAGGCCGACCAGCATGTTGACGTCGCGTCCGGTGAGGTAAATCACTGTGGCGCCCGCTTCGTAGACGTCGCAAACGAACTTTTTCGCGCCGGGAAGCGGCACATCATACTGCTGGTAGTCGTCGGTGAAGAAGCGCTTGGACCATTCGGCTTTGGCGAGCTTGATTTCGTTTTCGTCTGTGACGCCAAGGCACTCCATCGAAGCCTCAATGCCATACTGGTAATTTTCCAGATTGTTGATTTCGCCGCTTTCGACCGCCCGCACCAGCTGGGGCATCTGGTCGTAGAACTGATCGGCAATCTGGCGCATGATGTACATGGTTCTGGGCCGGTTGTCATACAGCGTCCCGTCGAGGTCGAAGATAACGACCGAGGATGCCTGGCGTTTCGTCTTGACGCGAATTCTGTCGAGGATGCGCTGCAGATGAAGGTTTTGTCTGTCCTGGTCTTTTTTTGTCCACGTGGTCAGTACTGTCTTGTCGGCGCTCATGTGCGGTTTCCTCCGATGCGGAAAATTAGGAGAAGCCCTGCTTTGGACCGACCCGAAGAAGGCGTCTCTCAGAGTCCATAAACTGCATTGTGCGGGCGATAACGCAAATTGTCAATGATATGATGCATCCGATTGCCGATTGCCTTTTTTACCAAAAGATCATGTAATGTGAGGGAAGATGCGGCCGCGCGAATGACGGCAGCGGTATGGAGGAATGTGGAGATGGCCGATATTCTGTTGACGCATGTGAGTGATTTGGCCCCGGGCTGGCGGAAAATTGCGCAAAACGATGTGCATCAGCTGGCGGTATTGGACACACCAGCGCCGCATGCAGCAGATGTGGCACAATTTGGCGATTATGTGGTCGCGGTCTTGTCGAACGATGTGAAAGCGGCAGAAATTGTCGGGCTGGTGCGCACCTATGGCGATCGGTTTGTTGAAGGCATGCGGAATCGCTGGCCTGCCGCCGGAGTGATTTGGAACACAGCAACCGATGAATGCTGCATTTTTCGGGATATCTGGGGTTTTGTGGTGTGGGGCGTCAGCCGCATACAAAACGATATCGAATGCACGACATCGCCAGAGCTGTTTGGGCAGATGGTGCACGGACGACCGTTGTGCGGCCTGCGAATGGCGTCGTATCTGGAGCAGACCGAGGATGATTCACGGGCAGATTTTTTCGAACATACCGAACGCATTTTGCCGGGCGAATGTCTGATTCTGGCGCAAAACTGCGGCGCTTTTTTCGAAGGTCTGATGCAAAACGCCAAAGCTGATGCGCGAATAACGGAAAAACGCATTCATCGGATTTCGTATTGGGCGAACAGGCATTACCGGTGTTTTGAAGCAACATACGATGAGATTTTACCCGAACTGCGGCGGCAGCTTGTGGATGCTTCGGCTCGCATTGGCGCGCGCAATGATTTGTGCTTTACGCTGTCGGGCGGATTGGATTCGTCGGGAATACTCGGGGCATATTGCTCGGTGTTTGCAGCAGATGGCGGCAGAAAATTCGATGCGGTATCTTTGATTTCACACGCGCATGCATCATGCGACGAATCGACGGAATTGGATGTATTGGAATCGGCGCTGCCGATTCAATTGAAGCGTATCAATATGGATGATGCATGGACAATGTCCAGACCGGAGTTGTACGAACGGTTTGGCGGATGGGGACCAATGGCATCTCCCGGAATAGAGCCGACTCTGGCAGGTTATGAAGCTGTATCAAACTCGCTTGGCCCGCGCACCATCATTACCGGATATGGTGGAAACATCATCGTCAAAGTGAGACCCGAAGCATTGCTGCGGCATGTGCTGAGACACGGGCCGCTGAACGATGCGCTGGATACGGTTAAGTCTCTGGAGCGTTCGACGATTCGGTATCTGATGGCGCGCGCAGCTGCCAACACGTTGGGAGGTAAGCTGTATCGATGGTACCGCCGGCTGAAGCACCGAAACCAGAGCAGTATCGCAAATCTTTGCATGAGCCCATGGTTTCGTGCGCAATTTTGCGAAGCCAGTGAAGATCCTGTTTTTTGCATGACGCATGAACAGGAACGCGCATGGCTGCCAGTATCGTGGGACTGGGAATATCAGGTGCGCAGCCTCGACAAGCTGGCGCGCATGACGCCGCACCGATTTTACGATCCGCTCACCGATCCGGTGCTCTACGATTTTTGCGCGCAGATTCCGCCGCAGTATTTCGAAAGGCATGGCGAATACCGCAAAATATATAAGGATGCGCTTGCCGCATTTCTGCCGGATGCAATTATTTCACACCCCAAATGCCAGTGTTTCGACGATATGTCACACGAAGGCATGGGCCATCTGGCATCTGAATATGTTCAAAACCGGATTCTGTCGTGCAAACAGCATCACATCAGCAACAGCGGGATGCTGGAAGCCTACCGCAGCTATCTGAAGGATGCAGCCGCGCACAACTACCGCCATGCGCTTATCGATATCTGGCGTCCACTCAGTCTTTGTTTCTGGAACCCGTAAACCTGGCATGCACATTGCATTAAACACTGGTTCAGTAGCGGTTTTTGCCGCACGGATTTGAACACATCAAGCACATCGCTGTGAGGAGATAGAGATATGAAAAAGTCATTATTAGCGTTGATATTGCTGGGAGCGGCTTCGCTGATTGGTGCATGTAGTGACGAAGACCACTCCAAAACCAGCTGCAACATGGATGAATATGAAAAAGGATGCAGCAACGGTTCTTACCTGACGTGCGAATTCGACAGCGAATCGAAGAAAGGCCTGGGCGTCGTTGTGGCACACGCCACAGTCACGATCGAAGGTGTTGAATATGCGTGCAACACATCCGACCAGCTGGAGAAAGTCGGCAATGTGCAGCCGCAGCCAGGCGGCGACGAACCGGTTTGCAAAGATGGCCGCATCGAAGGTTCGTCGTCCAGCGCAGCAGTTTACAACAATTCTCTCTACCGCTGCGAAGGCGATTCAGCCAAGAAATCCAAGTGCGACGACGATTTTGTAAACGGCTGCTATGGCAACATTTATGTCGACTGCATCGACGGCAAGATGGCGCAGCACCGCAGCTACAAAGAAGGCGATTTAACGCTTGTATGCCGCAACGACAAACCGGTTCTGAGCAATGTCGAATGCAAAAACAGCAAATTCACCGACTTCAAACAGCACCTGCTGATTGCCGGTGATCAGCTCTATGCCTGTGACGGCACCCAGATCAAAAACGTCAGCAGCAAATACAATTCGGCATGCGACGGCACCAAACGGTTTTACTATGACGCCTCGGAAGGCAGATACCTATCGGAAGACTGCGGCGATTCCGCCCACATCTGCGAAGAGTATCAGAAAGGCGATCTGACGTATTCGGCATGCATGAATGCCAAAGATGTGACCGAAGGCTGCGGCACAGCGAATGTCTATGGCAACTGCGATAAAAACGTGCTGGTCATCTGCTCGAGCAAAGACAACCGCAGAGGCAAAACGCTTCGCATCAACTGCCGTGAACAGTCGATCTCCAAATCGTGCGTGATGGTCGAAGATGACTATGGCTATGACTGCGCGATTGAATGCGGCAGCATCCGAAACCGCTACAACGATTTCGGCACATGCGAAGGCAACACGCTGAAATACTGCACCCAGTCGGGAGAATATGACGAAATCAGCTGCAACAACGGCTGCGGGTTTAACGGTTCATACTACGATTGTCTATAGTTTTGGGGACAAAGCATGGTTAAAACCTGAACCAGCGATTGCTTACACCTTGCAAACCAGCCCAAACAGTACAGTTTGGGCGAAATGGGGAAGGGGCCCCATTTCAATCTTTGCAGGCTCTGGCAGACAGCATGTATTCAGCAGAATCCAAGCTATATTGCGGATTCCAAAGGGCTCAGCCCTTTGGTGGGGTCTGGGGCAAAGCCCCAGAATATAATAAATAAACACAGAAGGGACGATCCGCCGGATTGTCCCTTTTTTACTGGTCATTGTCGAGTGTCGCGAGCAAAGCCTGGCAGCCGGCCAGGATATCGCGGTAGGAACGCTCGAAATCGCCGGTGTACCATGGATCCGCGACATCGCGCGAAGAACCGGTGTACGACATCAGCAGCCGAACCTTGCCGAGGTTGTCGCGCCCAACAATTCTGGACAAAATATTCAGGTTGGACTGATCCATGAGAATGACGAGATCGTAGGCATCGAACTCGGACTTTGTAATTTTGTGCGCATAATGCGCATCGAACGGAATGTTGTGTTCCTGCATTTTGCGTTTTGCCGGCGGATAGATGGGATTGCCCTGCTCTTCGTTCGACACGGCGCACGAATCGATGACGAAATCGTCGGCGCGCCCGGCCTTGCGCACGAGATCCTTCATAATGAATTCGGCCATGGGACTGCGGCAGATATTGCCGTGACAAACAAATAATATTCTATACATATTCATACCTTTTTTATTCATGTGCAGGGGGACGCCCCCTACGGTTCTAACTCGCCAGGCGGCGTGCGGAGCGCGCCGCCGCTCGTTACGAACCTACCCCCGACGCGGCTATCGCAAGCGATACGCCGCGTTATTGTATATAATTTATCGCGCATTTATATGCCATAGGGCAGCAGTCTGATTTTATCCAGAATCACACATACGCCATTGGACATCAGGGTATGCGCCTTGTCGTACCTGCGTTCGAGCATCGCATTCACAAATCCGATCGAAGAGCGCGAAATGCCGTTGTCCCATTTGATCAGTTCGAGATCTTTTGTACATTCCGCAAAATAGTAATCTTTGTCGAAATTGTCGTATTTGATGTAGATTCTGTAGTGTTTGGCAAGTTCCCACACGATGCGCCGAACAATAATGCCGTAGTGTTCCGGCGATATTCTTTTGCTGTCGAGTGCTTCGTTGAGCAGTTCGATTTCTATATATCTTGCTTTGACTGTAGAATTGTATCTTTTGAAATCGATTGTATGAACAGCGCTGGTTGATCTTTGATAGTAATGATACCATGTATCGTCGCAAAAAGCGATGGTTGGCTGATGCAGCAAGCATTCGAGCAAAAAGATATCATCGGCGTCGAATTCAAAACCATCGCGCCGCTCTTTGAACGTGATATTATTCTTTCGCACGAATTCAGTTTTGTACAGGATGGTAATGCCCTGGCTGCCGCAGCATTTTCGCGAGGCCGGCCAGTTTCTGGCCAAATCATTGCGAATCGCCGGATTCCGCGCGCACGAAACGACTTTTTTGCCATCATATTCTTTGCATAATTCGGCTTTTGTGAGATCAGAATGATGCGTTTCTGCAGCCGAAACCAGCTTTTCGAGATAGTCTGCATCCACCCAGTCGTCGGGATCGATGAATATAAAATAATCGCTTTCGAGCTGTGTTAAAGCCGTCTTTCGCGTGGCATACATCCCGTGGTTGACGGCTTCGTCTGTCTTTTGCGGTGTGTCGGAACGATAGATTTCTTCTTTATCATTCACATGGAAATACTGATATTTAACAGAATCGGGGAATTGTTCCCTGATGATATCGCAGGAATTGTCTTTGGTGCCGTCGTTCATAAAGAAGACGACAAAGTCTTTGAACGTCTGGGATTTGAGCGAATCGATAAACCGGCCGAGATAATCGGCGACGTTATAAATGCTGGTAATAACAGTGACTTTGGGCATCTCGTTTATTCCCGATGGTTAAACTGCGCAATCACTTCGTCGTAATGCGTTTCGAGGGCATCGATGCGATCTTCGTAGCGGTATTCGGCTTCCATTTTTTTTCGGGCCGCCATACCCATTTCGCAGCGCAGCTGCGGATTTGAGAGCAGCAGATCGATATACTCTGCGATTGCGTGGGCATCTCGCTCCTGAACGATGAAACCGGTTTTGCCGTGATCGATGATTTCGGGGATGCCGCCGTGATAGGTGCCGATAACAGGAATACAGCGTGCTGCGGCCTCTTTGGCGACGAGGATGCCCGATTCGCGATCTCCGTTTCGTGCGACGATGCTTGGGCAGAGCAGGATTTCGGAATTCTGCATTTCGGCAAAGACCTCTTCCTGCGGCATATTATCTATGAACCAGACATTCTGGCCGAGGTCGTGTTTTTGTACATATTTTTCGCATTCGGCCCGGCATTCGCCATCACCGATACAGGTGAGCAATACGTTGAACGGGCGTCCGCTGGCACGATATCTGTCGCGCAGAATCTGCATGGCGCGCAGCGAATAGATATAGCCTTTTTTTTCGACAAAGCGTCCGACCTGTATGAGTTTGCGCGTTTCGGGAACAATATCGGGAGACGGCAGTTTGATTTCGGAGATATCGGGAATGCGCACGCCAAGACGCCAGGTAAAGACCTTTTCTTCGGGTGCTCCAATGTCGATGAGCATATTGCTGAGTTCTTCGCTTGCGGCGAGAAATCGGTCGACGCGGTGGAGCATCCAGCGCGACAGCGCCCAATAGCGCCAGAATTCGGGGTTGCATTTGCGGCGGTTCCACAGCAGCGGCACATCATATCCATGAAATGTGACGATGAGCGGCAGATTGAACCGCCTGGCATACGGAAGCGCATAGATGCTGCCGGGGCCAAAGTGGGCTGCGAGAAGCGAATAATGATTGTCTTTGATATTTTTGGCGCAGGTCGGAGAAAAAAGCAGCGTCTGACATAGAAACTTTTCTATTGGTTTGTGTTCGAGCGTAAATACGCGATCGTATGGAAAACGATCGGGATAAAGCCGATGCAATGTATAAACATCGATATCATATCGTTTGTGGGATGTGACCTCATCCCATACGAATGTTTGGGAGTAGGCACAAAACTGTGTGCTAAACAATGCAACTTTTGGTTTAGACATAGATACAACCTGAATCAAAGCATTTCATTTGCGATAGTCCGACAAAGACTACCCTATGATGTAACCGATTCATTCGGTTGTGACAAGGGCAAAGTCGGGAAGAGACGTTAACCATTCAGCCAGCGTGTCTTTTTGGACGGCTTACGTCGCAAGCACATGATTTGCGCGGCTACGCGCCGCAGGCGGCAAGGTGCGTTGTTCCGCGGACGCCCCTTGTCCCACAGTTCGCAATATCAAATCCGCTGCGTCTCTCGCGCATAGCGCTTCAACTTGCTCATTTGATTTGCTCACTGGCCTCTCGATTCGCGCTGTTCACTGGACGGTGCTCATCTCGGGCCCCGCCAACGTCATGTTGGCGGGGGAGGGTTTTAGCTTTTTTTTTGAACAGCTGGCTAACAGAAACTTTGAGCACGTATTTGCTGTACAATAAGAGCGTTCCGACGATGATGAGGAGCTGGAGGATGATGTGGGTCCAGTTTGTGTACGGGAGCATATCGCGGAAATAGTACAAAGGCAGCGAGGGCAGCGCGGCGAACAGGATGTACCCGAGGCCCGGCAGAATGTGCATGAGGAGCTTTGGCACGCTGCTGTCGACAAAGCGCTGGCTGATTCTGAAATGGACGCCGAAATAAATGAAGTGGAGGGCGACCCACGTGCAAATCATGGCCTGGAGCGGGAATTCGCTGTATGCAAAGATTGCGCTGGTGCACACCAGGCTGAACATCACGGTTTCGAGCAATTCCGTATAGATTGGGAATTCGGGACGGCCGCATGCCCTGTACAGATCGGGGTAAGCGAGCATGATGGAGCGGAAGAAAGACAGAACGAGGACGAATGGAATGATGGGGATGGCATCCATCCATTCGGCTTTTGGCATGAGTCCGAATATATCTTTTGCGGCGAATAGAATTGCGACGGTAGGGATGGCGGCGAGGATCGCGATGTTTTTCTGGTTCCAGAGGAAGAGTTTTGAGAGTTCTTCGCGTTTGTCCTGCAGGCGCGAGAAGACGGGGAAGGAGCTTTTGGTGACAACGACGAAGAGGGCGAGCGCGGGCGTCATGGCGAGTTCGTAAGCCATTTTATAGATGCCGAGGATGCCTTCGCCCAGCAGTTTGCCGACGACGAGGAAATGGAGGTTTTTATTGAACTGGTTGAGCGCGGTGCTGAGGCAGGTTTTGACGCCGTAGGATATAAAGCGTTTGCATTCGGAGAATTTGAAGTGTCTTTGGGGGATGTATTTGGAGAATGCGAATGAACCGACGAGTTTTCCCAGACCAAAAGCCGTGCTGCCGACGACGAGCGCCCACGGACCAAAGCCGCAGATAGCGAGTCCGATTTTGAGGAGGCTGCAAAAGAGCGTCGTGAAGATGTTGATAATGCTGAGTTTGCGGTATTCGAGGCGCCGGTTGATGAGCTGTTCGGGGACTGCGGCGATGCTGACGAGGGGGAGTTTGAACATCGACGTGATGAACAGCGGAACGAGCGCCGCATTCTGATAGAATGCAGCAAACGGCCATGCCAATGGAATGAGCAGCACGAGGACGCACAGACCAAAGGCTGTCGAGAACCAGAAAACGCTGTGGGTTTCTTCGGGGGTGAGTTTTTTGGACTGCAGAATCCCCTGGTTGGTGCCGAGTGAATTGAACGATTCGACGATCACGGCAAACGACAGCGCCAGAGTTGCGATGCCAATATCTTCTTTGGTCATGAAGATCATGGCGACGAACATCGTGAGCGCGTCGAGAATCTGGGAGAGAATGGAGGCGATGCCGAGCCAGCCAAAACCGCTGCGAATGCTTTTTTGGGGGTCTACGGTGAGGTCTTTTTCGTATGCGAGATCTTTGGGCATTTATCTATGGATTCACTGGTATCAGATGGACGGCTTGCGCCGCAAGCACACCACCAACACACAAGGGGGCTATTTTATTCCAATTTTTTTTGCACGAGGCGGACGTCCTGTGATCGGCTGGCAGGCATGACCAGAACCGCGGAGGGCGTTGAAACCACGATGATATCGTCCAGCCCCAGCAGGGCGATTTGACGCTGGTCGCAAGCATAAACAAAGTTGTTAGAGGAATCTACAAAAACCACATTTCCAGTGGATGCGTTTTTATCGGCATCCTGAGGGAAATAGCGGCGGATCGCATCCCATGTGCCCAAATCGTCCCAGGGGAATTCGGCGCGCAGCACCACGGCTTTTTGGGTATGCTCCATCACGGCATAGTCGATGCTAATCGACAGCAATGTCGGGAAAACATCGGCGAGTTTCGATGGTTCTGCAACGATTTGCGCGATTTTTTCGGCGATTTGCGGGACATGCGCGACGATTTCATCGTGCATCACAACCGCATCGTAAATGAACATGCCGCTGTTCCAGAGATAGCGGTTTTCGCGGATGTATTGCTGTGCGGTCTGCGAGTCGGGTTTTTCGCGGAACGATGCGACGCGATAGAGATTTTGGGCGATATTTTCGCCCTGTTCGATGTAGCCATAGCCGGTTTCGGGGCGAGTGGGCGCGATGCCAAACAGCACGATATGACCGGGGGCTGCATCAAAGGCATTTTGGAGGCAGCGGGCGAAGGCTTCATCATCGGCGACGGCGTGATCTGAAGGAAACACGCCAATATTGGCGCATGGATCCTGGGTACGGATGATTTCGGTGACCCAGGCAATGCAGGGCGCAGTGTTGCGGCCTATGGGCTCCCACAGAATGTGATCTGCAGGAAAGTCGGGCAGAACCTGAGCGATGATATCGCGGTGGATTTGAGCGGCCACCATATAGATGCGTTCCATCGGCACGACGCGAAGCAAACGTTCGATGCAGCTTTGTGCAGGTGTCTTGTCGCCGATGAGCTTGAGAAACTGCTTGGGATGATGAGGATTGCTGAGCGGCCAAAAGCGTGTTCCGCTGCCGCCAGCCATAATAACGGCCCAGTTCATTGGTTATCCATTTGCTAAAAAACAATCATACGCCACAGAGACAGGAGAGCGTGCCTCTTGTGGCGGAAACAAATCACAGGATACAAAAAAACCCGACCGGGATCGATCGGGTTTTTAGTGAATTCACACACAAGCAAAAGCTATGGTGATTACCGGTTATTGACAGACCTGGGATGCGACACCTAACTCAGTAGCAGTTTTTCCAACGAACATCGCCGCATCTGAAGCACTAAAGCACCAGAATTTCGAAGAGCAATCGTTACAAACGCCAAAGCCATTATCGGCACCATATTTAGCAACACAGTACGCTGAATATGTCTGAGTCGATCCGTTCATTGTTTTGTCGCTGCAATCGTAGAAGACCTCATACAAGCTTGGATCTTTGCAAACAATAGCGCCAGTGTCTTTATTGATATAGCAGACATCCGAGCCCTGAGCTTCACAATACGCCTGGCACGTTGTAGTACCATCTGACAACTTACAACCACCTTGCGAAGCAAACTCGACATCGATCTGCGCACAAGTCTTGTACTGAGAGTTGGGATCTTCGCAAACGATCTGGCCAGAGCTTGTATTGATAAAGCAAACACTCGAGCCCTGAGCTTCACAAAACGCCTGGCACTTCTTACCATCTGTCAGCACACAGCCGCCCTGCGAAGCAAACTCTTCATCGATCTGCGCACAAGTCTTGTATTCTTCTGTTGATTCGCAAATATCTTTACCTATTACAGCTTTTCCCGACTCACCGATGGCCTCCTCAGCATCTTCTTCAGCAAAACACCAGTAATCATTGGTACACGGCGCACAGAGCGCGACAGGGTAATCAGGATATTCTGCAAGGCAGGCAGCAGAGAGCTTGGTTCCATCATCTAATTCTTCATCGGAGCAATCGTACAGCTTATCATCGTCGCCACCATTTGGATCTTCGCAAATGACCTTGCTGGTACTCAAATCGACAGCACAGTAATCCGAGCCCAAAGACTTGCAGTATTCCTTACAGGTCTGTTTGCCATCTGCCATCTTACAGCCGCCCTGGGCTGCAAATTCGATGTCGATTTCGTCGCAGGTCTTTATCTGTGAAGCACCTAAGCAGCTTATATCTTCGCCAACGAGTAAGCACTCAACCTTTTTAGCACCACTATTATCGGTAAATTCGTAGGCGGTTTTGCCTTCTTTGCAACTCGCATCCTCGGACGCCTTACGCGTTCTGCAATAGAAATAGTCCTTATCGCAAAGAGCCGCATCAGATTCGGATGGACACTCCGAAAGGTAATCATCTGAGCAGTCGAACACATCACATGTCGCATCAGATCCGCCCAGGCAGCTTTCATCCTCTTTAACGACAGCGCAATCTGTGTCCATCTCAGTACCAGCTGGATTCATTGCAAAGTCATAAGCGAGTGCATCCTCATCATCGCACGTTGAATCGGCAGCAGCATTGCGTTTTGCGCAATAGAAACCCTCACTGTCACAAAGTGCTAAATCAAATCCGTTTGGACACTGCGAAGCGTAATCATCCGAGCAGTCAAAGTAATCGCATGTCGCACCCTCGTTGCCGCAGATATCTTTGCCCAAAACTTCGGAGCCATGCTGATTAATGGCTTCGGCAGCTTTTTCTGGCGTAAAGCAATAGAAGTAGTTAGAGCATTCGGCACAAAGCGCGACACTGGCATTCGGGTTATCCGCCTGACACATTTCGGCGGTTGTTTTTCCACTTGTTGTTTTTGCACTGGAGCAATCATAGAGAAGATCATCGGGCGCGGCATTCGGATCCTTGCAATAAACCCTTCGATCGTCCATGCAGCAGATGTTGGAACCTCTCTCACGGCACATATCGGCGCATGAACCACCACCTTCCAAAGTACAATCGTCCTCGCAAACATCATAGTCATCAAAGGGGCAAGTCACGTCTGTATCGAGCTTGGCGACACACAAACCATCTTTACATTTCTGGTCGTCACCACACTTTTTGGCAAAGACCGTACCGCCGGGGCAAGTCATAGCCGTCGTATTCTTTTCGACGCAGTAAGGCTCGAACGTGCTGCTGTTGCAAGGATCGCCGGGCTTGAGTTCGCTCGTGGAAGTGACGGTACAAACGGCATCATCAAATTTGTAGTCTTTACCATCCTCGGTAACCGTAAAGCCATCAGCGACCATGTGACAATCGTTGTCGCAAGTCGATGTGACATATCGCTTGGTCTCCTTGGAGCAGTTAATTCTGGTGTTTTCGTCAACACAGGCACCGGTGACGACTTTAAACTCACCATATAATGTGCCATTGATCTCAACGCATTCGATAACCCGCATCAGGCCACCTTTAGCCAGAGCGCAGGCCGTGGCAACAGTAAACATGTTCGTCAGTATCTGACCATCAGATTTGCACGAATTGCCGAGATCGCTGTTGGTATGCAAACAAGCGTCCACACCATCGCGGACGACGCAGACAAGACCATTGTTGCAAGGATCCATATAGATTTTGCCGTCCTCGCAACCATAAAACTCGTCGTATTTGCAAACCGGTTTAAAGTTGTCCTCGTCACACGCAGCGCCTACAACAGGCAGATCGCTTGTGCTCACACAGTCATTGGCTGCAGTCTTACAAACCTTGTCTGTATCGCAGTCCTGCTTGCTCCAGAAGCCGTCGACGCATGTATATTTCACCGAGAGATCTTTATCATCGCATTTGAACGAGCCATCTTTGCACTCGGGTTCATTCACGCAATCACCGGCCGAGCAAACCATTTTCTTTTCTTTATCGCATTCAGCCTCATTCACCCAGCCGTTATCCTTGCACGACTGAGGCACACCATCAATGCTGCAGCGTTTTGCGCCTTCTTTGCAAACCTCGGTATTGTTCGCGCAATATGCAACGCCGCTTGTTTCGTCTGACATAACGACCTGACCGCGTTCACAGGCTTTCACGACGTATCTGCCATCTTCGCATTCTTTCACGGCAGCACGATCTGCGGTCAAACCGAAGGCAAGCTTCTCGGCTTCGGTTGCTTCGGACGGCAGATTTACGGTCGAATTACACTCGATAACCGCACAATGACCGCTCTGGCATTTGCCTTCTTTACATGTATGCGCAACCCATTTGCCGTTGGTACAAATGTTCACCACATTATCTGCATTGCTCGAGCATTCGCGAGCCTGTCCTTCACATTCTGCAGCCTGGTTTGTCGTATTCTTGATATCGTCTCCATCATCACACGCCGCGCAGATTACTGCCAGCATCGACATCAATACCAGTGTCTTTTTCATATCCAATTCTCCATTTCGTAAGCAATGCACCATTCGACGCATTCTGTTTGGCCAGTTATGGCAATTAGTGTGTTCTTTTGTGCTGATGTACACCAATGTCGCACAATGTGTACCAGCAACCTTCAATATGCCTTAAACCGAATCAAATATCAATATGTCGATGCATTTATTTTAAAAAAAATTCAGTCAAAAGCAATCAATCTGAATTTTTTTATCCACAAGGGAACTCAGCCGTTATTTTTTTGTGTTTTATTCGATTTCACTTTTATTTCAATTTACTAATATTCTCTATAAACAAAACACACAAACAGAATAATATTCATTGCCATTCAAAATAACCGAATTTAATAAAACAACAAGGAGCCCTGCGGGCGGCCACGCAGGGCCGCCCCTACATTGTGATATTGCACACCTGCAGAGAGCTGGCGGTTGCGCCCTGCGGGTGCATCGAATATTTGCTGCCTGCAGCCTGTACGCATACCCGCTAAACACGGCATGCGACTATAGACTGAATCACAACACCAAGGGGCGCCGTTATTTGCCTATCGTCCGGCACATTTCATCGAAAGACAGCGGTGACTGGTCACTGAATCGCTCGCGTCCCTCCTCGCAGAGTTCGGACGCTTTGGCAGTATTGTTATTGATCAGGTTGATGAGGATGTAATTGTGATACGAAATCGTCTGTGACTTGTCGTTAACATAGGCAAGTTCGCAGTAATTCTGCGCTTTCTGAAAAGATTTGAGCTTGATGTTGGCGATGCATTCGGTCTGATATTTGGCCGAAGCGCTGGCCGATCCCATAGAGCAAAAAGCCACAACACCGCAAATGAAGGCGACGAGCGCCGAAGTCCGGGCGAGTCGAATCACCCAGCATTTGGTATGACCGGTCGTCGACTGCGAAGGGAGCAGAAGACCAACGATGCCGCCCAGAATGAACCCGGACAGGTGGGCAATATTATCGATGCCCATCGTTCCACTTAACGAAACGACGAGACCAAAGACGATTGTAAACGCAGCCCATTTGAGCATGCTGTCGCGCACCTGCAGCGAGAGCTGAGTTTTTTCGCGATGCGCAGCGACAGCGGCCATACCGATAAGCGCCATCAATCCGCCGCTGGCTCCGGCAACGAGTCCGACGTTGCCCCAGATATTTGAGCACAGCATGGACCCCGTACCAAGCGCAACAAACGCCGCAAAAGTCAACGCCGATCCATAGGCCCGCTCAACATACGGCCCGACGTAGCGCAATGCATAGCCGTTAAACAGGATATGCAGGATGCCGAAGTGCACGAAATTAGCGGTAATCAGGCGCCACCACACGATTTCACCGCGCATGTGTGCGCCCCAGCGATAAATGAGCTCACCCGGCGGAGAAAAGAGCACCTCGCGAAGTCCATAAGAAGGATGTGCGAAGATATCGATCGAAATGATGATGAAATAAACAATGATGCCAAAGAGCAGACAGGTCGTCGTCGGACTGCGTCTGGGCAAGAGCGCATGCACCAGCCGATCGATCAACACCTCGCCCCGCGTGAGCTGATGGCAATGGCAATAGGGACATTCACGTGTATCGATCGGAAGTATGGCCTGGCATCCTTGACAATACTTGGAATTTCGATTTTCTTCCACAAGTCCCTCCGCGGTAAAGAGAGAATACCCACACAAGCGAACGCATCATCAGGTGCATCTATTCCCGGTGCACGAAAAAAAAGCTCGGTTGTTCTTATGGCTTATGGCGTTCCTGCATTTTGTTTTGACGGCCTGCGGCCGTAAGCACATTTTTTTCGCGGCTACGCGCCGCAGGCGGCAAGGGGCGTTGTCCCGCGAACGCCCCTTGCATTCCCGCGCGGCCGGGGGGAACCCCCGGACCCCCCACTTTGGCTTTTAGTTCTATTCAATCCAGTTCACGCCTGTGAATCGCCGTCCAGGCGAGCACAGGCGTGCGCGCCGACGTCGTGTCGGCGCGTTTACGTGATTTGGGGCTTATCATGACGGCCAGCGGCCGTAAGCGCATTCTTTCGCGGCTACGCGCCGCAGGTGACGTCATAGCTACCGTGGACGCAGCCCACGGAAAAAAAAAAGCCACCTGAACAGGTGGCTTTAAGAATACTGGAAAACCAGAAGAGAGAAACATCAGTCGTGCGTATGACCACAGATTTGAGAGAATCCGAGAGACGTTCCATGGAACGTCTGTACAAAGATCTCTGCGATAATCCGTTAAAGGAGGTGATCCATCCCCACGTTCCCGTAGGGATACCTTGTTACGACTTCACCCCAGTC
>JAEEGL013450237.1_pt1 | contig 22491 bp, 20 predicted proteins | sample 9134231 | NCBI WGS metagenome assembly JAEEGL01 (sample SAMN16246548, study PRJNA631951) | gut metagenome | biome: gut microbiome; feature: rumen; material: fiber-attached | host: Bos | place: Iran: Karaj | collected 2018-10
ATACCCCTGAAGGGGATATAACGCTATCAACAACGGAAGAAGGCTATCTGAGGATTTACTTCCAGGACAAGATCAATCTGGAACTCGCAAGGCACGAGACCTACAATTGACAGGATTCCAGATGGAGCAGAACAATTACAAAAGGCGACCCGAAAAGGTCGCCTTAATCATTAATTTTCAGTCTTGTCTTTCTACAAAAGAGCTTCAACTTCGGGTGCTATGGCATCATATCCTGCGGTCGGTTCAAAACGCTTCACGACATTTCCGTTTTTGTCTATGAGGAATTTTGTGAAGTTCCACTTGATGTCGCTCTTTTCCTTGTATTCAGGATCCGCCTTTGAAAGCATATCATCCAGAAGAGCCGTCAGAGGGTGGTTAGGGTCCCATCCGGCAAAACCCTTCTGCTCTTTGAGGAAGGTGAAAAGGGGAGACTCGTCCGGGCCGTTTACCTTGATTTTCTTGAACCTGGGGAAATCAGTTCCGTAGTTCAGTTTGCAGAACTCATGGATAGACTCGTCGGTTCCAGGAGCCTGGTGACCGAACTGGTTGCAAGGAAAATCAAGAACGGTGAAGCCCTGAAGATGATACTTTTCATAGAGTTTCTCAAGATCATCATACTGGGGAGTGAATCCGCATTGTGTGGCGGTATTGACAATCAGCATCACCTCTCCCGCATATCCCTTCAAGCTGACATCCTGACCTTTTCTGTCCTTGACAGTAAAATCATAAACTGTTTTCATTTTTATCTTTTGTGTGTTTTGTAAGTTCACCTGCTAAGGTAATCAATCTGAAGACAGAAAAAAACAATACCAATAAAAGATTGCAACACTTTTTCCTTGGAAACGCCAAACCATTGATCAACAGAAGGGGATATACGATAAAAGCCCCTCCGGGAAGGAGAGGCCTTGTGCCCGAGGCCGGGCTCGAACCGGCACGTCTGTTGAGGACACAGGATTTTGAGTCCAGCGCGTCTACCAATTCCGCCACTCGGGCATAACAGAATGGTAAATGTCAATTTACGGGGCAAAGTTACCCAAACTGTCTTAAAAATGCAATATTATTTGTGAAGCCGGAGGTGTAACCGTCTTTCTTCCCCGAAAATAAGTATCTTTGTAAGATATGTTCCATCTCTAAAAGAGTTTGCCGCTTCGATATGAATGACATCGAAATAATCAACTCCGGGAAAGTCATCAGCCGGATAGTGACCGGTGAGTGGATTTCTGATATCCTGCCGCAACTGAAGGGATACCGGAAGGTGTACGTCATTTACGACAAAAACGTATCCGCATTAGCCGGGAGCATCTCTGAAATGATTGAAGACCATTACCCTTCAGTCCTGGGCGGATGCATGGGAGTCAACGCTTCCGAACAGACGAAGAACATGGACACAGTGATGGCCATCTGTTCATTCCTTCTTGACAATAATGCAGACAGGAAATCTCTTGTCCTCGGTATAGGAGGCGGCATCACAACTGACATGACCGGATTTGCGGCATCCATTTACAAAAGAGGTGTCAAGTTCGCTTTCGTGCCGACTACACTGCTCGCCCAAGTTGATGCGGCGATAGGAGGAAAGACCGGCGTGAATTTCCATCAGTTCAAGAATATGCTGGGGGTCATCCGTCAGCCCGAATTCACATTCATCTGCCCTGAACCGCTCGAGACCCTTCCCCAGAGGGATTTCGTGTCCGGATCAGCTGAGATGCTCAAGACCTTCATTCTGGACAACGGACCGCAAAACGATCGCTACGAAAACGCATGCCATCTGCTTGAAAAGATACACTCCACCCCTGATGGAGTGATCAAATACAGCACCAGGCTTCTGCCGTTCATCATATCCGCAGCCGCTGTGAAAGCCGGTGTAGTTTCAAGGGACCAGTTCGAAAACGGAGAAAGGAGAATCTTGAATCTGGGCCACACTTTCGCACACGCCATAGAACATCTTTCCGCAGAAGAAGAAACAGGGCAAGGGATTGCACACGGAGAAGCCGTGGCCATGGGAATAGTCTTGGCCGCAAAACTTTCTGCAGCACTGGGCATCGCGAATTCCCACCTGCCGGAAAGACTTGCAAGGGACTTCAACAGAGTCGGACTTCCATGCGAATGTCCTTTCCCGTTGGAAGAGATGGAAAAAGCCATGTCCGTTGACAAAAAGGCTGAAGGAGACAAAATACACTTCATTCTTCCCCAGAGCATCGGACATGTGGTCATCAAAGACCTTACGGCAAAGGAGGCCATTGACCTCACTTCCGGAGGCACCGTAATTTGCATAATCTGATTGTTTGAAAATGATCTGCACAACTATACAGAACCTATCTTTCGAAGAAATCCTCGAAGTCCTCGACCGCCCGGATATCGGTATGGCCGAAATAAGGCTTGACAGATGCCCCCTTGACAATGAACAGATTGAAGAACTGTTCTCCGGGTCGGATGTACCGCTTGTGGCAACTTGCCGTGTTGGTGAAGGCATGACCCCAAGTGATGCAGAGTCAAAACTGATAACAGCAATACGTTCCGGAGCATCTTATGTCGATGTCGAGATAGAGGCTCCAGCCATGATGTCGAAAAGGGTAAGACGGGAGGCGCATGAATGCGGCACCACTCTGATCCGTTCTTACCATGACTTCGAAGGAACGGATTCGCTGACGGCTCTTCAAGCCATTGAAGAAAAATGCCGTCATCTTGGGGGCGAAATCGTGAAAATCGTACCCACTGCCAGAAATGCACAGGACGCGGAAAGGGTTCTCAAGCTGTATAGCACATCCCAGAGCGGAACCCTCATTGCTTTCGCCATGGGAGAATACGGAAAAGACACCCGATTGGAATGTCTGAAGAAAGGAGCACCTTTCACATATGCCGCACTTTCTGAAGAGGAAGCCGCAGCTCCGGGGCAATGGCCTTATAAGGAAATGAACACTGCTGTCTGGGGAGACTCTTCACCGATAGGTTATTCGGCCGATCCCGAAAAGAACCCTCCAGTTCTCGAGATGCCCTGTTCTAAAAGTTTCGCCCAAAGGGCGATTGTCGCAGCAGCTCTTGCTGAAGGGACTTCCGTTCTCAAAGGATACTCCCCTTGTGGAGACAATGAGTCCGCCCTTTCACTCGCAAAGGAGCTCGGAGCGAAGGTAAGCCTTGAGGGGCGCACCCTCACCATAACGGGAACAGGCGGAAAACCCTTTGCAGGAGGAACGGTCCACACTGGGGAATCAGGATTCCTGACCAGGATGATGATACCTCTCCTTTCGAAGATTTCAACCGGAGATGTACTTGTCACGGGTGAAAAGACCCTTCTCAGAAGACCTCTCAAAGGGGCTGTAGAAATGATGGACTCATTTGGAGTGACTTTGGAAAGCCAAGGCGATACTCCCGAGATGATTCCTCTGATGGTCAAAGGCGCACTCTCCCCGATGAAAGAGACAGAAATCTCCGGGAAGAACGGTTCACAACTGGTTTCCGGACTGCTGGCCGCCCTGCCTTTGTGCGAAGAGGACACGACAGTGAGACTCGTTGAACCCAAAAGCATTCCATACATTTACATCACTATCGATGTACTGAAGAAGTTCGGAATACGTATCGAGAGCGAAATGGAAGGAGGGGAAGAGTTCATGGAGACACAGGACTGGAGCCTTTGCGAAGCCATCACCTTCCATATCAAAGGCAAGCAGAAATACCATTGCGCAGAGATTGACCTTGAAGCCGACTGGAGTTCCGCCGCTCCTTTCCTTGTCGCAGGTGCGGTTTTCGGAAGGGTGGAAATCGCCGGTCTCGACTCCAAATCCCTCCAAGCGGACCTGAGTATCCTCGATATCCTGGCGCAGACGGGAGCAAGCCTTTGCCAACTTGACGAAAGCGGAAACATCCGCGCACAAAGGGCTCCGTTGACAGGGTTCGAAGTTGACGCAAGCAATTGTCCGGATCTCTTTCCCGTAATATCGGTCCTCGCCGCATTCTGTCAGGGCAGAAGCGAAATCGGCGGCGTAGGCAGGCTCGCGGGGAAAGAAAGTGACAGAGCCAAGGCCATCTTGGACATGTTGACTTCAATGGGCGTGAGGGCTTTCATAAAAGGTGACAATCTTCTGGTGGACGGGATGTCGCTCGCCCAAAGGCGCCTTTTAGGCAAGCTCCTCAAAGGCGGAGAATATTCCTCAAGCCATGACCACCGTATGGTAATGGCACTGAAAGTGGCTTCTTTGGGAGCAGATTCCCCCATTGTCATTGATGACGAGGGATGTGTTGAAAAGTCCTTCCCAAGTTTCCATGAGACATTTGAGACGGCCATCGGAAGATAAGACAACGAGAACAAGAAAATTAAAACGCTATGAACAGTTTCGGAAGGAAATTCAGGGTTTCGATATTCGGAGAGTCACATGGTGACGCCATAGGTGTCGTTATTGATGGAGTGCAGCCCGGCATACCCTTGAGCGTTGAAGATTTCACTTCAGACATCCTCCGCCGCAAAAGCGGAGCCAAAGGTACCACCCCAAGGACGGAAACGGATGAGCCGGAAATCCTCAGCGGTGTATACAACGGTCACACTACCGGTGCCCCGCTCGCAATCATTTTCAGGAACAGGAACACCCGTTCTTCCGACTACCGTCTTTTCAACGATGTTCCCAGACCAGGACATGCCGACTATACGGCAAGCATCAAATGGCTTGACTTCAACGACCCCAGAGGCGGCGGTCATTTCTCCGGGAGAATCACCCTTCCGGTCGTTGCCGCCGGAGTTGTCGCCAAGAAAATGCTTGTCTGCCAAGTCGCCGCTTCATTGACAGAGGTCGGGGGAGTCACACGCGAAGACGCTCTGTCCTCATTGGGGGATGTGGCTCTTCCAACAGGTGGACGTGAACGGCCTGAAAATCTTTCCGCCTCTGAGATCTGGTCAGAAGTCCTGGACAGGACGATAAAGGAAAGGGACTCTGTTGGAGGTATTGTGGAATGCCGCGTGGACAACATTCCGGCGGGGCTCGGCGAACCTTTCTTCGATTCAGTTGAATCACTCATATCGCACGCGATATTTTCCATACCCGGAGTCCGCGGTATTGAATTCGGAGACGGCTTCGCAGCCGCCAGAATGAAGGGATCCGAACACAACGACCCTTTCGACAAGGTCGACAAGTCCTCCAGCCTCACCCTTCACACCAGTGTCAAGCCCAGCAAAAACGGAGCAGGCGGAATCAACGGAGGAATCACAAACGGCAATCCGATAATCTTCAGAGTGGCTTTCAAACCCACTTCCAGCATCGGGAAAAGCCAGAAGACCTTCAATTTCGCTTCCGGACAGATGACTTCCCTGGAAATCCCCGGAAGACATGACGCGTGCATAGCCTTGCGCACCCCGGTCATTGTCGAAGCCATGACCGCGATCGTGCTGGCCGATCTGACAAGCCTCATGTAGCGCTTTTTCACTATCTTTGCAGTCCCTTTACGGGAAAACAACCCAAGAATGGATATAGAACAAGAAAACAACATAATAAAGGAATTCACCTCAAAGGAGTACAAGGAAGGGTTTGTTACCGACCTTGAACAGGAATACGTTCCTAAGGGGCTTACTGAAGAGATCATCCGGATGATATCCGAAAGGAAAGAGGAGCCGCAGTGGCTTCTCGATTTCCGTCTTGACGCTTTCAGAAGATGGCAGAAAATGCCTATGCCTCACTGGGGACACCTTGACCTCCCAGAGATAGACTTCCAGGATATAATATACTACGCGGCGCCCAAGAAGGATTCCGAAAGGCCGAAAGAGATAGACCCTAAACTTGAAGAAACCTTCGAGAAGCTCGGCATTCCGCTCAGGGAAAGGAAAGCCCTTGCAGGAGTAGTAGCCGTTGACGCAGTCTTCGACTCGGTTTCAGTGGCAACCACTTTCCGGAAGACCCTGGCCGAGAAAGGAATCATATTCTGTTCTTTCTCGGAAGCGGTAAAAGAGCACGGAGACCTTGTCCGCAAATATCTGGCGAGCGTCGTACCGGTCGGGGACAACTACTATGCTGCGCTCAACTCAGCAGTTTTCAGCGACGGGTCCTTCTGCTATATCCCCAAAGGAGTGAAGTGCCCGATGGAACTTTCCAGCTACTTCAGGATCAACGCCAGCGGCACAGGACAGTTCGAGCGCACCTTGATTGTAGCCGACGAAGGCTCCACTCTCAGTTACATGGAAGGCTGCACGGCCCCTATGAGGGACGAGAACCAACTTCATGCGGCAGTCGTTGAAATCATAGTCGAGAAGGATGCCGATGTCAAATACAGCACTGTGCAGAACTGGTACCCCGGTGATGAAAACGGGAAAGGCGGCATTCTCAACCTTGTGACCAAAAGAGGAATCTGCCGGGGAAGCGGTTCACACCTCAGCTGGACCCAGGTGGAAACCGGATCCGCCATCACATGGAAGTACCCGTCCACTATCCTCAAAGGTGACAACTCTTCGTCGGAGTTCTACTCTGTCGCCGTAACCAACAACTACCAGCAGGCGGACACCGGCACGAAGATGATTCACATCGGGAGGAACACAAAAAGCCGTATCGTCAGCAAGGGAATATCCGCTGGGCACAGCCAGAACAGTTACAGGGGACTGGTGCAGATTCTCCCAGGAGCTGAAAGCGCCAGGAACTTCTCCCAATGCGACAGTCTCCTGATAGGCTCACTCTGCGGAGCGCATACTTTCCCTGATATCAAGAGTGCGAACCCCACTGCGATAGTGGAGCACGAAGCCACCACATCTAAAATCAGCGAAGACCAGCTCTTCTACTGCAACCAGAGGGGACTGGGACCGGAAGATGCAGTAGGGCTGATCGTGAACGGATACGCCAGGGAAGTCCTCTCCAAACTCCCCATGGAGTTCGCGGTGGAAGCGCAGAAACTCCTTCAGGTTTCCCTTGAAGGTTCAGTAGGATAAAACGAACAACAAATCATAATAATGGATTGGATCAACATACCCCTTTTCACACTGGGCAATGACTACCCGGTGATCCTTATCGACCTCATCACTTCCATCCTCGGCATCACTTGCGTGGTGCTTGCAGGAAGGAACTCAAAATACAATTTCTGGGTAGGATACCTGTATACTGCCGGACTGTTCCTCATGTTCTGGAACAAGAATCTGTATGCAAGCCTGCTTCTCCAACCTGTTTCATTGGCCATCAATGTACTCGGCCATTACAGGTGGACCCACCCAAGGGAGAATGAAAAGAGCGCCAAGGACAACACGGCCCTCAAGGTTTCCATGCTCTCTTGGCCGGAAAGGGCCCTTACGATAGCCTCGGTCTTCATCGTGGCCGGCCTCTGGGGATGGACCCTTGACACCCTTTTCCCCGCCGACCCTCATCCGTACCTTGACTCTTGCGTCACTGTACTCATCCTGATGGCCCAACTGCTTTCAGCGATGAAGAAGTGGGATTGCTGGATAGCTTGGCTTATTGTAAACATCGCCCAGATCATCCTCCACCTGTCCGTTGGACATGTGTTCATGCCTATAGTATGCGCCCTGTATCTGGTAAACGGAATCTGGTCGCTGCTTACATGGATGAGGTTATACAAGAACAAGGAATAAGACATTGGTTTTCCGATAAACAGTCATTCATATGGCAGACAGCGTATTGCTAAGCATAAAAGATCTCCACGCTTGTATAGGAGACAAGGAAATACTGAAAGGCATCGACCTTGAAATCCGCCCGGGAGAAATCCATGCGGTCATGGGTCCCAACGGTGCAGGAAAAAGCACCCTTTCCAGCGTGCTCGCCGGCAAACCCCAGTACGAGGTGACTTCAGGAAGCATAACTTTCAACGGGAAGGACCTCCTTGAAATGAGTCCGGAGGAAAGGTCATGGGCAGGAATATTCATGTCTTTCCAATACCCTATCGAAATCCCCGGAGTGAGCATCACGGCATTCATGAAAGCCGCGATAGCCGCCAAGCGCAAAGCCCTTGGTCTTGAACCGATGAAGGCTGGAGAGTTCCTTTCCCTCCTCAAGAAGAAGATGGCCTTTGTCCAGATGAAACCGGAATTCGCCAAGCGGGAAGTCAATGTGGGGTTCTCAGGCGGAGAGAAAAAACGTGGGGAAATATTCCAGATGGCGATGCTGGAGCCGCTCCTTTCCATTCTTGACGAAACCGACAGCGGCCTTGACGTGGACGCGCTCAAGATAGTAGCCGAGGGAGTCAACACTCTCCACACTCCCGAGAATGCCGCTATCATCATCACCCACTACGAGAAACTGCTCGAATACGTCACCCCTGACGTCGTACATGTCCTGAAAGACGGAAAAATCGTCGCTACAGGAGGCCACGAGGTCATTGACACCATCCAAAGCAAAGGATTCGAAAGCTTCTAAAAGGCACACCATGGCTCAAGACAAAAAACCGTTCATCGACAAAGGGCATTACACCCGGGAGGTCAGACCTTCCGGAGACGGCGTAGTGTCCGTCCCTTCAGGAGAAAGTTTCTCAAAAGTGTTCATACTGGACACTCCTGAGACCGCTTCACTCCCCATAAGGAGCATTGAGGCGGGAGAAGGGTCGAAAGTGGACATCTGCATCATAGTCCTTCCGGGAGTGGATGCCGATATCCCCTTGGATGTTTTCCTTGACGGGGAGTGGGCGCAGATTTCCTTGTCAGGGATTTACCTGTGCGACAAGAAGGAGAATGTATCCTTCCGCACCCAAGTCCACCATGTCAAAGGAAACTGCATTTCCGATCAGAAATTCAACGGAATAGCTTCAGGCAAGGCCTCGGCCTCTTTCTTCGGAAGGATTGTTGTCGCGCCCGATGCCCAGAAGACCGAAGCGTATCAGTCAAACAGGAACATACTGCTTTCATATGACGCCAAGGTGAACACCAAGCCGCAGCTGGAAATATATGCTGACGACGTCAAATGCTCACATGGAGCCACAACTGGACGGCTTGACGAAAACGAGCAGTTCTATATGAGATCAAGGGGAATTCCCGAGAAAGAAGCCATGGTCCTGCAGATGATATCTTTCATATCACCGGTCATAGACCATATAAGCGACCCGGCCCTCAAGGAAGATGTCTCGGAGCGGATTGAAAAAGCCATAAGAGGAATGGTCAAATAACATTGCCCAAGATGATAACGCATCCTAACGTCAAAGTGAATTTGGGACTGTCCGTCTTAAGGAAAAGGGAAGACGGGTTCCATGACATAGACACCTTGTTCGTCCCGTACTTCGGGATTCATGACACGTTGGAGATCGTGAAAGGTGACTCCTACAGTGAGACATCAGCGGCATTGTTTTCCAAATACGGCCCCATACCCGAAACGGTCCCTGAAGATTACGTGCCCAACCTGTGCCAGGCGATCTCCGATGACGGGAAGGTGATGATCACCATAGCGAAAGCTGACGGTGTTGACTGGCCACCTTTGAAGGACCTTACCGTCAAAGCATATTCACTCCTGGACAAAGAGTTCGGCCTTCCGCCGGTAAAGATATTCCTTGAGAAGACTTCTCCCGTCGGAGCAGGACTTGGAGGAGGTTCCTCTGATGCCGCTTTCGCGCTCAAAATGCTCTCGGAGATGTTCTCTTTGGGACTTGACGAACAGGAACTCGCCCTAAGGGCAGCATCCTTGGGAAGTGACTGCGCCTTCTTCATCTACAACAGTCCCATGAGAGGTGAAGGACGAGGGGAAAAGCTGTCCCCATATGACCTCAATTCCATAGATTACGGCCAAGGGGACCCGGACGCCCCTTATGAAATGAAAGTCCTTACCCCTGAAGGGATTGCCGTATCAACGGCTGACGCATACAGAGGCATAACACCAAGGGAGAAGATGGAGAGTGCGCCGGCGGATCTCATGGAAGCGTTGGGCAGGGCGCCTGAAGAGTGGAAGAATGTTCTGGTCAATGATTTCGAGACCACGGTCTTCATCAAATACCCAGCCATCCAAAGGATAAAGGAATCACTCTATGACAGCGGAGCGGTCTACGCATCCATGTCTGGTAGCGGTTCATCACTTTTCGCAATTTACAGAAGATGACCCATACTATCATCATAAAGGATCTCAACGACATCGACCGTGCCGCTGAAGAGTTCATCAAAGAAATCGGCGACCATAGGCTCATTGCTTTCTACGCCCCGATGGGAGCAGGCAAGACGACCTTCACCACCGCGATATGCCGCAGACTCGGCGTTGATGAAGACGCCGTCAGCTCTCCCACCTTCGCTATAATCAACGAATACAAGACAGGGGACGGGGAGTCCATGTTCCATTTTGATTTCTACAGGATAAACAGAGTGGAAGAAGCATATGACATCGGGCTTTTCGACTATCTTGACAGCGGATGCCTCTGTATCATGGAATGGCCGGAGAACATCGAAGACATTCTGCCCGAAGAGACTCTTAAAGTCAGCATCAAGGTGAATCCTGACCTCTCGAGAACGATTTCCTGGGAAGATCCGGAATGACACTTTCCGATTCAGGAACTGCCGGAAAATGGATCCCCCCGTCCCGAAGGACGAGGGGATCCGCCTGTTATATATTGTAATAGGGTGTCTATTTGATGTCGAACCTGAAGCCCGCCTCAAGATTCATAAGAAGCGGCATCTGGGTCCTGATGCTGGTCGGTTGACCACAATCGAAGTAATATCTCAAGCTGGGATCAAAGTACAGGTTCAAGCCGCCAGCGATACGGAACTGGAGTCCAATACCGGCAGTAGCGGAGAACTGGACGCCGTCCACGCTCTGATGGTAGTGGGCATCTGAAGGAGATGCCGGAATACGGTATTTGTTCGCGACAGCCTTCTCGACAGTGCCTCCAGCGTAAGAATAGAATCCAAGCCTGTCGTTCGAGAAGAATGTGTAATAGATATTGACGGGAACCCCTACATAATGAAGAGTGTTGTGGATATCGGCATTCACCTTCCGAACAATCTCTCCATTGTTCACTTCAGTATAGATTCCATTGAATGTTCTCTGAAGCCTTGAGTAGTTGATACCCGTTCCGATGGACCATCTGGGTGAAAGTCCGATTCTTATCCCAAGTCCGACAGAGTAAGGAATGGAATAATTGCTCTCTTTGCTGACCTCCTGGACAGAAGATTCCGTGGGAGCTGCCCCTGGAGCCAGACGAGGATTGAAACCGGCTGTGGGTGAAGGGGAACCGTTGCTCTGGACATCACCTCCCAAAGAAATGGAAATGCCTCTCCCGGTTTCATCATGCGAATCTTCCCATTCCATCATGGCAAAAGGATCGACAAAAGCCGTCTCCTTGTCTTGCGCAGATTGAACGGGTTGCGATATCGCTGTGCGAGTTTCTTCTTCGGGAATACTGTTGTCAACGGCCTGCTCGGTAATCTCTTCCTCCTGTGGAAGAATAACCTCAGGCTCCTCGGCAATACTGACGACTGGCTCCTTTCCGGTGTCATTCATCTGAACGGGAGCCTTGGCTGCAGGACGTGAAGGAAGAACCTGTGCAATAGCTGAAGAAGGGGTTTCCTTTTCAACGACTGCGAACGCGGCATCCTGCCCGTTTTCAGAAGACAACGTCTCCGGACGGGTCGTCATCATTTCTTCTTGGCTTTCTGCGACAAGAGCGGCCTTGGGAGTTTCCGCACCGGGCTTCCCTCCGAGAAGGAATACCCCGACTGCGATTGCAGCTGCAGCAGAGGCGACAGCACCGGCCCACCTCAGCACCACGATACGCCTGCGCTTTGCGGCAGCCGCATCGAGACGTGAGGATACGGAGTTCCACACACGGGAGGGAACCTCCTCCTGTGCGTTCTCCATCATTGACCTGATCAAAAGGTCAAAATCCTTATTGCTGTCTGTCTGCATCTTAATATTTCTTTATCTTCTCCTGCAACATGTTCCTGGCCCTCAAAAGCTGGGATCTTGAAGTAGCCTCGGTTATTCCGAGAGCGGCTGCGATCTCCTTGTGGTTATACCCTTCGATGACGGACATGTTGAACACCGCCCTGTAACCAGAGGGAAGTTCGGATATCATCTTCATCAGTTCCTTGAAACCGATATTCTGTATCTGCGTCGTCAAATCACTGCTGACATTCCATGCGGTCTCAAGGTCATCACTCATCTTCAAGGCATCCACCTTTCTGAGGGACATCAGTGCAGTATTGACAAAGATCTTACGTGCCCACCCTTCAAATGAACCTTCTCCCGAAAACGTGTCCAGCTTCGTGAAAAGTGTCACGAATCCGTCCTGCAGCACGTCCTCGGCAGAATCCCGGTCGCCCATATACCTTATACATAGAGCGAACATTTTAGGAGAAAGAGCGTCATAAAGTTTCTTCTGAGCGCTTCTGGAGCCGTTTTTGCACTCCTCCACCAAATTCAGAACAGTGTCCTTTTCCCCCCGGGACCTTTCGTTTGTGGTGTCATCCCGCTTATTAAGATGCATTTTCCCTCCCGAACGTTGCATGAAATGATACAATTGATATTCACCAATGTTCCCTGTAATAATCAGCTTTGCCTGCCATTCCCGGCACAAAGCGGACAGGAAAAACGCTTCCACAAATTTCAAAATTACTCAATTTTGTCGAAAATGCACTATTTTTGTATTGGTGGTAATGTCGCCGGAAGGCCATGCCCTTCCATAATGATATCATCGGATGAAAAAAAGTACACATATCATATTGTCGCTCCTCTGGACTCTGGCTCTCATGATACCTTCCATGGAACAAGCGAAGGGACAGAACCTGGTAGATGGAGTGCAATTGTTCACTGACCGCAAATACTCTCAAGCTCTGGAGATCTTCAAGAAACTCACCACGGCTGAACCCGACAATGACGCCGCATGGTATTACCGTGGACTGTCGGAGCTTTACTCCAGAAACGTTCAGGACGCGGAATCCTCCCTCAAAAAGGCGGTTCAGCTGGACAGCACAAACTATTGGTACAGGGACAGGCTGGCGATGGCCTATACCATGATGCGCCAACCTCAGAAGACCATTGCGGAGTATGAAAAGCTTCTTGAAGACTTCCCGAAGAAAACGGACTTGTACTATTCGCTCGTGAACCTATACCTGCAGACCGGCCAAACGGAGAAAGTCCTCGAGACCCTGGACAATATCGAAATGATCCAAGGGAAGAGCGACCCTACCGTGATGACGAGATTCGAGATTCTTCTCCAGCAAGGCAAAGCGGATGAAGCGTACGCAGGACTGAAGGAATACAATGAAGAATTCGCGTCTCCCCAGGTCCTCACAATGCTTGGCGACCATGAAATAAGCGCTTATCACGACTCACTCGCAATCTTGTACTATAACGAAGCGCTCAATCTCGACAAGGATTACTCCCCCGCCAGACTGGGCATCGCAGAAGCCTACCGCGTCATGAAGCGTTATGACGAATACTTCCCCTCTTTGAACTCAATACTGGGGGACAAGGTCATAACCGCAGAAGCCAAGAACAGTTACATCCAGGCGCTGATGCAGCACACGGAACCGCGCTTCATCCAAACACACAAGGAACAGCTCGATTCCTCGATAAACCTTGCTCTCAGTACCCATCCTTCCGATTCAGCCCTCACTGAGACCGCGGGTGTCTACTATTACAGGACGGGACGGCCGGAAAAGACCAAGGACCTGTTCCGCTCAAACATGTCCGCCAATCCCGGCAACCTTGGTGCCGCAGTCACCTACCTTCAGGTGTTGAGCACCCTCCAAGAATGGGATGAGCTGTCCAAAGAAAGCCAGGAGGCCTACAAAAGGTTCCCCGATGAGCCCGGATTCCTGGAAATGGCAAGCAGTGCTGAATACAACAAAGGAAACTACGAGGGCGTGATACGCCTGTCAGAGCAGATGTTGCAACAAGCGAAGGGAGACAGCACCGCCACCCTGTACGCTCTTTCGACCTTGGGTGACATGTACCATCAGATCGGTAATTCGAAGATGGCATACAAGGCTTACGAAAAAGCCTTGAAAGTCAACCCTGATTATGCGCCCGTTCTCAACAACTATGCTTATTATCTGTCTGTTGAAGGTAAGAGTCTCGGTAAGGCATACAAGATGAGCAAGAAGACCATCGAGCAGGAGCCTGACAACGCCACATATCTCGACACCTTCGCCTGGATCCTCCACCTCCAGGGAAAGGACATCGAAGCCAAGCCCCTCTTCAAGCATGCGATGCTGTACGGAGGGAAGGACAGCTCCACCATCCTTGAGCACTATGCGATAGTCCTCGAAGCTTTGGGTGAGAACGATCTTGCCGCAAGTTACCGCCTGCAGGCAAAGAACAAGGCCGCGGAAGAGGAAAAAAACGGACAGGCACAATAAAAAACAAATGATGAAGGTTCCCAAAATTCTTCTGCCGTTGATTCTCGCCATCTCTCTGGCGGGGGTCACTTCTTTCGCACAGAACACCAAGGAGCAGGAGTCAAAGAAGGCAAAACTTGAAAAGGACATCGCAATCATAGACGCCCAGCTCAAGGAGAACAGCAAAAAGACGGGAACCGCCCAATCATCACTCGCCCTTATTCAAAAGCAGATAGAGAACCGTAAGGAACTCCTTGCAGAAAGCGAAAAGGAAATCTCTCGTCTCGGCAAAGAAATCGCCGCAAAACAGGCTGAGATCGACATCATACAGGCAAGGCTGGACACACTCTCCGCCTATTATTCCAAACTCGTAAAGAACGCATACAAGAACAGGGACGCGAAGGTCTGGTACATGTACATCCTCGCAAGCGAAAATATAGGCCAGGCTTTCAGGCGCATCGGATATCTGAGAGGCCTTTCAACAAAGATGAACACCCAGGCGGAGAAGATTCTGGCCGCCAAGGAAGAGCTTGAACAGGAGACCCAGAAGCTCCTGGTCCTGAAAGAAGAAGCCGAAGTCCTACGCAAACAGAGGGAAAACGAGATGTCCAAACTCAAGGCCGAGGAGGCTCAGTCCCAGACTCTGATCGCATCCTTGAGAAAAGAGAAGAACAAATACCAAAGCGAGCTGAACCAGAAGCGCAGACAGATGGAGGCTCTGAACAAGGAGATACAACGTATAATAAGGGAAGCCCAGCAACAGCAGGCGAAAGCCTCCTCGCCTTCCTCGAAGAGCTCCACCACAAAAAAGAGCTCATCCTCAACTCCTTCCAACAAGACTGTCATCGACCAGACGCTCAATGCCGAGTTTGCGAAGAACAAAGGCAAACTCCCTTGGCCTGTGGACGGACCTGTCGTTGAGAAGTACGGCCAGCGTTTCCATCCGGTATACAAGAATGTCAAACTCCCGTTCAATGACGGAATAAGCATAGCCGTCTCCCCCGGCACCTCGGTCAAAGCGATATTCGACGGAACAGTCCAAAGGATAGCGATCATACCGGGTTACAACCAGTGCGTGATTGTGCAGCACGGGAACTACTTCTCGATGTACTGCAAACTCGGTTCGACCAGCGTCAAAGTCGGGGACAAGATCAAGACTGGCCAGGTGCTCGGAACCGTAGATACCATAAACGGTGAGACACAGCTGCACCTGCAGATTTGGAGCGGAACGACACCTCAGAATCCCGAACTCTGGTTGAAATAGACAAACTCAAGGCCCCCTTTCGGAGGCCTTTTCGTTTCACTTCTCACTCGGTCATCATCTCAAGGGAACCAACGGGACGGTTCCCGGAATAGTGTCATCGGGTTTTCCTTTGAGATAAATTATCCTCTGGTTCGGACTTCCCCGGAAAAGAAGCTGTGTGTCCCTCTGTTCCAGAATGAACGGGCCGTCAACAAGAACGTCAAGATACTGGAGAAGCTGGGCCATATGAGGGTCCGCTTGAATCTCTTCGATTGTGAATCCGGTCCAGCACCATATCGTCTTGTCTGTTTCCTCTTTTATTCTTTTGGCCAATGCTGTGAAAGCGTCAACCTGATAGAACGGATCTCCTCCTGAGAAGGTGACATCGCTCATCGAGTCCGATACGATCAGGTCGAAAAGGTCGTCCACGCTCATCCATTTGCCGCCGTTCATGTCCCATGACTGCGGATTGTGGCAGCCTTTGCAATGATGCAGGCAGCCTGCACAGTAAATGGCCGTCCGGAATCCGGGTCCGTCGGCCATTGTCTGCTCGATGATATCGAGTACTCTGATCTTGTCGGTAACCATTATTTGTGGACTACACGGTCCTTGAGCTCGGCGAGTTTACCACTGTTCCAACGGTTCGTGGTTCCGACGAGATATCCTGTAATCCTCTGAAGGGTGTCGATATTGTTGCCGTGGCAATGAGGGCAAACAGTGAGGTTCTCGGTAGCATCCTCGTATCCGCAGTCAAGACAACGGTTACGGTTATGGTTCACGGAACCGTATCCGATATTGTACTTGTCCATCAGGTCGACGATCTTCATGATAGCCTCGGGATTGTGTGTGGCGTCACCGTCAATCTCGACATAGAAGATATGTCCGGCACCTTCAAGAGCATGATAAGGTCCCTCGATTTTAGCCTTGTGCTCAGGTGTACAGTGGTAGTATACCGGAACGTGGCTTGAGTTGGTGTAGTAATCCTTGTCCGTGATTCCGGGAAGTATGCCGAATTTCTTGCGGTCCCTCTTGGTGAACTTTCCGGAAAGTCCCTCTGCAGGTGTAGCCAGAAGTGAATAGTTGTGCTGATACTTCTCGCTGAAACCGTTGATCTTTTCCTTCATGAAAGTGATGATACGGAGACCGAGATCCTGGGCTTCCTGTGATTCTCCGTGGTGCTTGCCTACGAGGGCGATCAGACACTCGGCGAGTCCGATGAAACCGATGGAAAGGGTTCCTTGGTTGATGACGCTTTCGATGGTGTCATCATCCTTGAGTTTGTCGGAGCCAAGCCAGAGCCCGTTCATCAGAAGAGGGAATTGCTTCTTGGATGCGGTCTTCTGGAACTGGAACCTCTCGTCAAGCTGTTTGGCGGCAAGGTCAAGTGCCCACTCGAACTTGTTGAAGAACATGGATATTCTCTTTTCCTTGTCGGTTTCGTTCATACACTCGATGGCGAGCTTCACGATGTTTATTGTCGTAAAGCTGAGATTGCCGCGGCCGATGGAGGTCTTGGGACCGAACCTGTTTTCGAACACCCTTGTGCGGCATCCCATTGTAGCCACCTCGTGGACATATCTTTTAGGATCGTTGGGATCCCAGTTGGGATCCTGGTTGTAGGTTGCGTCGAGATTCAGGAAATTAGGGAAGAACCTCCTTGCGGAAACCTTGCAAGCGAACTTGTAAAGATCATAGTTCGGATCCTCGGGAAGGTAGCTGACACCCCTCTTCTTCTTCCAGATCTGGATAGGGAAGATAGCGGTAGAACCGTTGCCGACTCCTTCATAGGTGGTGTTGAGGATTTCACGGATGATGCACCTTCCTTCCGCAGAAGTGTCTGTTCCATAGTTGATGGAAGAGAATACCACCTGGTTTCCTCCACGAGAATGGATGGTATTCATGTTGTGGACGAAGGCTTCCATCGCCTGATGAACACGGCAGACGGTCTGGTTTATTGCGTGCTGAAGAGCGCGTTCCTTGCCCTGAAGTCCAATGAGGTCACGCTTGATGTAATCATCTATCTCCGCGGTCTTGAGGAAAGAGTAATCAGTATTGGTCATCTCACTGACCTGATCGATCTCTTCTTCCAAGGTACGGCGGACGAAAGGAGCCAGATAGTAATCGAATGCAGGGATAGCCTGGCCACCGTGCATCTCATTCTGGACCGTCTCCATGGAAATGCAGGCAAGAACGGATGCTGTCTCGATTCTCTTGGCCGGCCTTGACTCTCCGTGACCGGCCTTCAGGCCATGTTCAAGGATAATGTCCAGGGGGTGCTGGATGCAAGTAAGAGACTTTGTAGGATAGTAATCCTTGTCATGGATGTGGATATAATTGTTCAATACCGCTTCGCGGACATCCTCTGAAAGGAGACAGTCGTCCACGTAGGTTTTGGTGGACTCAGATGCGAACTTCATCATCATACCGGCGGGAGTGTCGGCATTCATGTTCGCATTCTCCCTTGTGATGTCATTGGCCTGGGCCTCGATGATAGTCTGGAAGATTTCGGTGGATTTGGCTTTACGGGCAAGATTTCGTTTGTTGCGGTAAGCGATGTACTTCTTAGCGACTTCCTTCCTGGGGCTCTTCATGAGCTCCATTTCTACGCAGTCTTGGATCTCCTCGACACTCATGTCTTCTTTGTCGAGTTTGGAAATCACGTCGGCAATCTGCGCTGCGAGGACGATATCCTCACCGGATTCAGTCACGTTCATCGCTTTGAGAATGGCTGCGACAATCTTCTGGTTGTTGAAATCAACAATCCTACCGTCTCGTTTTACTACATGCTTGACCATGGCAGAGGTAAATTACAGTGGTTCTAGTGTTATACGTTTTTCTTGCTATGAAAACGCTTCCGGAGAAAGCATTAGCCAATAAAAGCAGGAAATATTCCTGCGTTCGCAAACAAAGTTAGAGTAAATATCCCTTAAATAATCAAATCATGCTTAGAAAAGTTTTCAACAACACATCAAAAAACCTGTTAAGATACTACTTAACAGGCATTTATAGGAATATTTAATTTAGAACGATTCTAAACTGAAAACATATTTGTTTCTTACAATCAACCGACGACCCAAACCAGGACATGGCGGTCAAAAGTCATGTATTCGAGCTCGAACTCCTCCTCGTATCCGTCCTTGTGAATGAAGGTGGCGTCGAGTTCACCTTCGCCTCTGGGGCGGAATCTCTCCACCTCTATCTGCTCCGCGAAATCAACGTTGTATGCGGAAACCCTCTTGAAGATGGCCTCTTTGGCGCACCAATAGATCGCGAGCTGCTCGTTCTTCTTGTCCTCATCCAGGTCATCAATCTCATCTTCTGAAAGGGCTTTCTTCTCGACGGCAGAGAAATCCCTGTCCTGGCATTCAATATCTATTCCCACGTCTTCCTCGTCATGAAGGATGACCGCGACATACTTTTCAGTATGGGTGATGCTGATATTGGTCACCATGTTCTCGAGATAGGGTTTTCCATTGTCATGGTGAGAAAGGTAAACCTTGTCCTCAAAGAGCTGGCTGAGCAGAGCCCTTACCGCCAACCTCTGGCGTCTCAAAGACTCGCTCCTGATGAAGGAAATCTCTTCTAGTTCGTCGGAAGGTATGCTGCTGAGAGCCCGGAGTTCCTCTTCGGTCTCAGTCACCTGCCAAACAGCAATGGTAGCTTCGTTGTCAAGTACTTTCTTGAAATATAGTGCCATATGTCTTTATTGTCTTGTAATAAGCATCAACCTATGGAAAACCTGTCAGGATTCAGTCACGGAAGGATGGCCAAGATAGACGGTTCCGTAAAGGGGAGAGTATGCCGAAACTGCATAGCTCTCATCCCCCAAAGAATCATCAATGGGTCTGGTGAGTATCAGTATGGTAGGTGAAGATACGCCGTACGATAACGGGTCATCGGAAACTGGACCCGAAACGGCATCTCGTTGCGAACCTATGGGACTGGGAGGCTCCATTCTGCGGTAAATACTTTATTAGCAATATCCGGTGCAAAGATAGTGATTTTTTCGATATCCTTACGGCATATTACAAAAAGATGGATTTTTTCGGTCTTTACCTTACAGCTATAACAAAGTTCAACGAAAGTTGCTTATCTTTGCATGACATACAGAACAAAAGTCACAATAACACAAAAACACGCAACACAACAATTTTAAATTCACAAAATATCATGGGATTTTTGACAAATGAGAAACTGCTCATCGTCGGTGCCGGCGGAATGATCGGCTCCAACATGGCTCAGACAGCTATGATGCTCGGCCTCACTCCGAACATCTGCCTCTATGACATTTATGAACCCGGCGTCCACGGTGTTGCCGAGGAAATGTACCATTGTGCTTTCCCCAATGCCAATATCACCTGGACCGTGGATCCTGAAGTCGCTTTCAAGGACGCCAAGTACATCATCTCTTCCGGTGGTGCACCCCGTAAGGAAGGAATGACCCGTGAGGACCTGCTCAAGGGCAACTGCAAGATCGCTGCCGAGTTCGGTGACCTCATCGAGAAGTACTGCCCCGATGTCAAGCATGTCGTCGTCATCTTCAACCCCGCTGACGTTACAGCTCTTACAGCTCTCATCCACTCAGGTCTGAAGCCCAACCAGCTTACTTCTCTCGCAGCTCTTGACTCCACCCGTCTTCAGGAAGCTCTTGCTGCAGAATGCGGAGTACAGCAGTGCAAAGTCACCAACGCCTACACTTACGGCGGACATGGTGAGGCTATGGCAGTCTTCGCTTCTGAGGCTCTCGTTGACGGAAAGCCCCTTTCAGAGTTCAACATCTCCGAAGAGCGTTGGGCTGAAATCAAGCACAGCACCATCCAGGGCGGTTCCAACATCATCAAGCTCCGTGGCCGCAGCTCATTCCAGAGCCCTGCTTACCAGGCCGTGAAGATGATCGAGGCTGCAATGGGCGGAGAGAAATTCACATGGCCCGCTGGATGCTATGTCAACTGCGACAAGTGCGGATTCAAGAACGTCATGATGGCTATGCCAACAGTCATTGACGCCCATGGTGTCCATTATTGCGAGCCTAAGGGAACAGCTGAGGAAATGGCAGCCCTCCAGGCTTCTTACGAGCACCTCTGCAAGATGCGTGAGGAGATCATCAGCCTCGGTATCATCCCTGCAGTCGCTGACTGGAAGAGCGAGAACCCCAACCTCTAGTAGGGTAAGCTTCCAAATTGAAGTTCAGCCCGGCTCCGCAAGGAGTCGGGCTGATCGTTTATGGTAATTCCCCAGATTACGGGTATCTGTTACTTGGATTTATCGTACTTCATCTTCCAGAAGAAGAACAGGACAAGGCTGAGTATCGCGACCGTGATACCTATGACGGTATTGAAGGACATCGGAATATTGAGTCCGATCTTAGCGGTACAGATATAGGTCGTACACACTGAGGTCATCAGGCAGGCGGGGACAAGAGTCAGCACGAACGCCGAACCTTTCTTGGTCTTGGCAAGGAAAACGGTAATCGCCCACAACGTAAATACAGAGAGGGTCTGGTTGGCCCACCCGAAATAACGCCAAATTGTATTGAAACCGTTTGCATCCGCGATGTTATACCAAAGGATGAGAGCCGTCACCACGAAAAGCGGAACACTTATCATCAGCCTGTTCTTCTTTGACTGCTGAGGGAACTTTAGAAAGTCCGCTATGATGAGGCGGGCGCTTCTCAATGCGGTGTCTCCGCTGGTTATAGGAGCTGCCACCACACCCAGAAGAGCGAGTATGCTTCCGACAAGACCAAGCCAGTTTCTGGAGACAACCGTCACCACAGTAGGCGCTGAAGCACTCAAGTCAGAGCCGACCTCCGCTGCTCCTCCGTCAAAGAAGAAGTATGAACTGACGGCAGCCCATATCAAGGCGACGATTCCTTCTGTTATCATCGCACCATAGAATATGGGACGGCCGAGTTTTTCATTCTCGATGCATCTTGCCATCAAAGGGCTCTGGGTCGCATGGAAGCCACTTATCGCACCGCATGCTATAGTGATGAAAAGGCAAGGAAAGATCGGTTGGCCCGTAAGACCGACAGACGGTCCCCTGTTGGCGAGGCCATCCCAAAATTCAGGGATGGAAGGCCACTTGACAAGAAGGCCTCCGAAAAGAGCCACAGCCATGAATATCAACGCTATCGCGAACAACGGATAGATTCTTCCGATAATCTCGCTGATCGGGAGCATCGTAGCGATGATGTAGTATATGAATATAACGCCAGCCCAGATCAGGAATGCGGTGTTCGATCCGTTTCCTGCCATGCTTTTCAGGATTTCAGCGGGACTGTACACGAAAACCGCTCCCACAAGAATCAGAAGAAGCACAGAAAAAGCCAGCATCACGGTCTTTGTCCTTTTGCCCAGATACACTCCAATGATTTCAGGGAGGCCGACTCCCCCATGACGGACAGAAAGCATACCGGACATGTAATCATGAACCGCTCCAGCGAAAATGCATCCAAGCACAATCCACAGGTAAGCGGACGGGCCGAATTTGGCACCCATGATGGCACCGAAAATAGGGCCGGTTCCTGCTATGTTCAAAAACTGGATCATGAACACCTTCCAAGAAGGCATCACAATGAAATCCACTCCGTCCGCTTTGGAAACCGCGGGGGTGGAACGGGAGAGGTCGGGGTCAAAGATTTTCTCGACGAACTTACCGTAAAATACATATCCGACGATCAGCGCCAGAAGACTGATAAGAAAAGATATCACGGTTCAGATACTTTAATTGAACGTCTGTTTTCAGGCCACTACGGGTCTCGAGACACAAAAGTAAGAAAAATAAAAAGAAAAAGCCGGGATAAGTGATGTGACCCCCAAAAGTTGGACGGTTTAACATTAGTTACGAGGCCTTAGATTGGAAGAGAGCTCGGTATTGCACTGGGCTCTTTCCGTTTAGCCTCAGTTTGATTCTATCGTTGTTATAGTATCGGATATACTTCCGAAGCGCTATCTTGAACTGGTCGATAGAGTCCCACTCCTGCAAATATAGCAATTCGTTCTTCATCAGTCCAAAGAAGTTC
>JAEEGL016307826.1_pt1 | contig 22491 bp, 21 predicted proteins | sample 9134231 | NCBI WGS metagenome assembly JAEEGL01 (sample SAMN16246548, study PRJNA631951) | gut metagenome | biome: gut microbiome; feature: rumen; material: fiber-attached | host: Bos | place: Iran: Karaj | collected 2018-10
AACAAAAATCCCCGACGGCATAATGCCTTCGGGGAAAAGGTGGAGCGGGATACGAGATTCGGACTCGCGACTTTCACCTTGGCAAGGTGACACTCTACCACTGAGTTAATCCCGCGTGCCCGATTATTATATGGTCGAAGGTCTTATTTGTCAACAACTATTTTTCAACTCTTAATCACTTATGTCGTAATCAAGTTGAATATGGACTTCAAAGCCAGGCGCTGCCTCCTTTACATCGGCCATTATATGGTTATACAGACCCTCTATATCCTTCTCATCGAAGTCAATTATGATATCGAAAGTTATTCTCTTTTTCTCTCCGTCAATATAAAAGCCGTGCATCTGGATCACGTTTTCGTGGCTCATTACAAGGCGGGTGATCTCGGAACGCATAGCCATGAATTCGTCATCACCCGTATTTCTGGAGTAGATACCGACTGCGGTCAGTATTACGCCCGTGGCGAGATACACCTGCTGCTCGATCTCACGCGTAAGCGCATCGATCCTGTCAGCGGTCATGGTGTCATCCACCTCGATATGGAGCGAACCCAGATACTTGTCGGGACCGTAATTGTGCAGAACAACGTCATACACGCCGTAAACGCCGCCGATCGCCGCGACTGTCCTCTTGACCTTGCCGGTCACGTCTTTTTCGACCCTGTGGCCGAGCATGTCATCGACGGCTTCGCGGATTATGTCAAAGCCCGCCTTGAGGATGAACAGCGAGATCAGGATACTGACATAAGCTTCTATATTGATCCTGAAGATCAGATAGATGACTGCGGAAATGAGGACCGCCGTAGACAAGACCGCATCAAACAGCGCATCGGTACCGGATGCAGTCAGAAGTTCGGATCTCGCCTTTTTGCCGTTCGAGCGGAAATAAAGGCCGAGACCGATCTTCGCAAAGATAGCCACGGAAATTACGATCAGCGAGATTGCCTTGAAATCCGCTTCGGAAGGCTCGATTATCTTCTTGATCGACTCGATCAGGGCGGTAATACCCGCATAGAGTATGATCCCCGCGATTATGATCTGGGTCAGATATTCGATCCTGCCGTGTCCAAGCGGATGTTTCTTGTCAGGCTTCCTGTTCGCAAGCTTCGTGCCGATTATCGTTATGACCGACGAGAGGCTGTCGCTGGTGTTGTTTACGGCATCAAGGACCATTGCGATGGATCCTGCTGCCAGTCCGGCTGCTGCCTTGGCTGAAGCCAGCAGCAGATTTGCGACTATTCCGATTATTCCCGTGCGGACTATCAGCCTTTCACGGCTGTCCGTTCTGTCTTTGCCTACTCCCAATTATCTGATCTCCTGAAGTCTTCGATTAATCAACAGGACTGAACATGTCTTTGCCTACTCCGCAGATGGGGCATGTCCAATCATCCGGAAGGTCTTCAAATGCTGTTCCCGGAGCAATTCCGTTATCAGGATCGCCGATCTCGGGGTCGTAAATGTAGCCGCATACGCACTGATACTTTTTCATGGTAGATACCTCCCTGAAATGTTGATATTGATATTTTACTATTCAGACCGGTTTTTGTAATCGCTATTTGTAAGTTTATTTTTATCCGCTAAAATACAATCATGAATAATGAATCCGAACTTAAGCTTAAAAAGAAGACCAAGACCGATCCTTCGGCCGTTTTTGTCATTGCGGCTGCACTTCTCATCTTCAGTCCTTTCGCATCCATGAACCACTTAAGCGGCTGGGTGCTCGACTGTTCGGTACAGATAAAGCTCGGTCTTGACGCTATCTCATCGGGACATTTCATAACCGACGAGATATACAGCTGGCATGAAGGCCTTGTTTTTACGGCGCATGAGACCGGCTGGTATCTGATATTAGGCCTCGTATATAAATTCTTCAGGTTTTACGGTGTTTTGGCAGTCAGCACGCTTTTTTCCTTTGGTACCGCGTTCATTATCGCGAATTACATCAGAAAGACCGCCCATCCGCTTATGTGTCTGGCCGTCATGGTTTTAGGCTGTGTTTTCAAAGGTTTTCCCGATTACAATGCAAGACCTTCGACTGCTTCAACATTCATCGTCATCTTAACCATAGTCATCCTGATGAGCGAAAAGAAGCCCGTCTTCAAAGCCACTGTATTTGCAGCGGGAGCCTTCCTTCTAGCATGGCTCCACGGCGGAATGCTTCCTCTTTATTTCGCCGTCCTTGCGGTATTCATCGTTATCGAGCTCATCTTTAAGCAGTGGCGCACCGCCGTCACGCTCATCATCGGCGCAGCAGCAGGCTTTATAGTTTCGATAGCCAACCCCATCGGCATCAGGCTCTGGACCTACGCATTAAGTCAGTCCGGCGCCAAGGGCGTATGGGCTCTGATCGACGAATGGAATCCCGTAACATTTACCATAATCCAGATCTTCCTTATCCTTCTGGTCTTTGTAGGCTTTATGTGCGGCAAAGGCGTCAGGGAATTCGAGAAAGACGCGATCACCAAGCTCGCTCTTTTATGCATGTTCCTTGTGATCTCATGTGTCTACAGAAGATTCATGCTGAATTTCTCCCTGATGTTCATCCTTTTCGCGCCGAAAGCGTATCAGGATGTCATCACCTGGCTCATTACGAATCTGATCCCGAAGCTTTCCGGCAAAAAAGCGGAGCTTTCAAAGGCTTTCTACCTCTTGCTGGCAGGTATATGCGCAGGCATGTTCCTCATGGCAGGAGTACTCAACATCCGTACATACCTGCCTACGGGTACCATGGCCGACATCGAGAAGATGGCTGCATACGATGACAATGCGGTCACATTCGTAAAGGAAAAAGGCTACAAGAAGCTGTTCAACGATTTTAACAGCGGTTCATGGCTCGTTTTCAAGGGCGTAAAGGTTCATATCGACAACCGCGTGGATCCTTTCATAAGCGAATTCTCCGAAGTCGATCACATGACCGGGAAAATGACCGTTTCCACTCTTTTCGAGCTCGACAACTTCAGGAACGAATATGACAACGACGCATTCCTCCTCACGACCAACGTGGGATTCAGCCCGCTGATCTACGAGATAGAGCATTACGCGTCCGACCGCTACAAAGTGGTTTATGACAACACGTTGACTTCAAACGTCAGGAACGGCGAGACGCTCCGCTGGATCGTAATAGAGTGCCTTCCGGCCAAATAAAGCCATTACCTGACCTTCATTTACTGTCCCCAAAAACGGGACTTTATGGCCTCGAAAGAGACTTTAAGTTTGTTATACTTTGAGTATAAAGATCAACCCGGGGTGAATACTCGTTATGGCAAAGAAGAACGTTACTTTTTTCTGCAAAGAATGCGGATACGAGGCAATGGGATGGATGGGCAAATGTCCTTCCTGCGGAATGTTCAACACTTTCGTTGAAGCACCCGCTGAAGAATCCCGCAAAGCGGCAAAGACCGATTCCCCCGTCCTTTCCGCCAACACATATTCCTGGACCGATTCCTCGGTCACGGTCAGACTTGCCGAAGCCGGCAAGGAGAATTACAAGAGGATCTCCAGCGGCATAGGCAGCCTGGACTCGCTTTTCGGAGGCGGTATCACCGAAGGCTCAGTAACCCTGGTATGCGGCGAGCCGGGTATCGGAAAGTCAACGATTCTCATGCAGATCGCCAATTCCTACAAGGGCACCGGAGAAGTCCTCTACGTATCGGGAGAAGAATCTCCGGCACAGATCGGCATGCGTGCCGAGCGTCTCGGCATCAAGCGCAATATCCTTATCTGCAGCGAGACCAGGTTCGAGAAAGTCGCCGAACAGATCAAGAACAACAAGCCGTGCCTTTGCATAATCGACTCTATCCAGACGCTTTATTCCGAACAGGTCGCGGGAACTCCGGGTGGGGTCGCACAGACACGCGAAGTTACCGCAGGCCTTATAAGGATCGCCAAGACCAACGGTATTACGATCATCATGGTAGGCCACATCACCAAGGACGGTACGATCGCAGGTCCGAAGACGATCGAGCATATGGTCGATACCGTGCTTGTTTTCGAAGGTGACGCTACAGGCGGTTACAGGATCATCCGTTCAGCCAAGAACAGATTCGGCAGGAGCAACGAGATCGCGTTCTTCGAGATGGCCGAGAAAGGCCTCATGCCTGTTGAAAGTTCGCAGGCACTGCTTGTCGCGGGTCGTCCCATAGACAGTCCCGGATCTGTCCTCACATCCACCATCGAAGGCAATGACGCGCTTACGGTCGAAGTTCAGGCGCTGGTCACGGAAAGCGTTTATCCCACTCCCCAGCGTATGACCGCAGGTCCCGACCGCAACCGCATCATGATGCTCCTTGCCGTATGCGAGAAAATGATCGGCTTAGGGCTGGGCACGAAGGATTGTTTTATCAACGTTATCGGAGGACTCAAGGTCAGCGATCCGGCTACGGATCTTGCAATATGTGCGGCGCTCGTGTCATCCGCCAGAGGCATTGCAGTACGCAAGGATACTCTTATCCTCGGAGAGGTCGGCCTGTCAGGCGAGATCAGGCCTGTTACCCGCATCCTGAAAAGATGCCTAACCGCAGCCAAGATCGGAATAACGACAGTCGTCCTGCCCGGAAGCTGCAGACAGGCGGTCGAGAAGGAAGAGACCGGAACCAACGGCGGCAAACTTCCCGAATTCATATACGCAGATAACCTTAAGGAAGCGATCGATATCCTGTTCTCATGATCAAAGGAGGTGCGCGTCATGAATAGAAAGTGTTATTTTCTCATCCCGGCAGCAGGCAGCGGCAAACGAATGGGCGGACCCGTACCTAAGCTCATGATCGATGTACTGGGGCTCCCGGTCATCGCAAGGACTTTAGGAGCGATCGACGATTATGCATCGTCTTATCCGGATATCGACTGCAGGATAATCCTCATAACAACGGAAGATCTGAAGCCGAAGCTTATGAGTATCGTGACGGACTATTTCCCCGGACTCGACATCAGTTATGCGGAAGGCGGCGCTACAAGATCCGCTTCGGTTCTCAACGGAATACGCGCCATCGAAGACGCAGATGACGATGACCTTGTACTGATCCACGACGGAGCCAGATGTCTGGTGACCAAAGAAGAGATAAAGGCCGTATACGAAGGCCTTGAGACTTCTCCCGTATGCGCGAGCGCAGTTGCCGTAAAAGACACGCTCAAGAAAACATCGGTATCCAAAGACGGAAAGGTAATCGTGGAATCAACCCCCAACAGAAGCGATTATTACGCCGTCAGGACTCCTCAGGGATTCAGGTTCTCCGAACTTATGAAATGCGTTGATTACTACGCTTCCGAAGAAGGCATTACCGCAACAGACGATACGCTGATTGCCGAGAGATGCGGACTTACCGTCACACTCGTTGAAGGAAGCTATGCGAACATCAAGATAACCACGCCTGAAGATGTCGCCGTTGCGCGCGAGATCGTCAGGGCAAGATGGCAGAAGCAGCCCTTTGAGGATTAAGCTTCTTTTCTGAATGACAGGATGACGAAAGCCTGGATACCCTCGCCCTTTCCGAAGGATGTAAGTCCTTCACCTGTCGTTGCCGTTAATCCGACTGAAGATACAGGCAGATCAAGAAGTTCCGCTATCTTAGAGCGGATCCTGTCAAGATGAGGCTTGAGCTTCGGGACAAGACACTCCACGCTTACGGAACAGTGTATTATCTTTGCGCCCTGAATATCTTCAACAGCTTTCTTAAGGAATACAGAACTGTCTTTGATACCGTCTTCAAGACAGAGCTTATCCGCTATGCCGCCCAAAACGATCCTGCCCGTATATCCCGATATCGCGTTTGTGACCGCATGAAGGATCACATCGCCGTCACTGTTTGCAATGACAGGTCTGTCCGAAGGAATGCTCACCCCTCCGAGCATTATGCTGCAGTCACCGCAGGGATCTCCGAACCTGTGGCTGTCTTGTCCGATAGTGCTGATATAAACATATTCGGGCATGAGTCTTAACCTCCGTTTATGCTGTAACCGTTTTCGGCCAGCCAGTCTACCACTTCCTGCATCGTCCATGATTGCTTTTCAGTGGTACCGAACACTTTAGATTCCCTGCCGTATCCGCAGAGGACGAATTCCGGCAGCATCGTTATCTGGTTTTTTCCTGCAAGGTCTTTGAACTCAGCGGCATCAAGCGATACGACAACAAGCTTTCCGGCAAGGCGCTCGGCTATCTCTTCAACAAGCGCGGTAATGCCGTGATCATCCCCGTAGACCGAGCTGTGGAAATAGATCAGGAATACGGCGTCCGTCGATGCAAGGAGCCTATCTAAATCCTTGATCTCCCTGTACTGGATGCCGTAAACAGGGTTTCCGCTCTCATCGGTCTCGCCTTCCACAGGTTCCCAGACCATGCATACCGCGGGAAGATCATAGGCAAATTCGCCCAGACACTCACGGTAGCCCGTTCCTGACGAAGCAGAGCTCTGAACCGTTCCTCCCTTTTTCCCGCATGAGGCTGACCCAAGCAGGAACGCAATCAGGAGTATTATGGCGGCGATCCGTCTTGTTACTGAGCCAGAAGCTTTTTGCACATTGAGACCGTGCCTTCCAGAATGTCTTCCGCAACCGATTCGGCATTGCCGGAATCGACGAGCTTGGTAACCTCGGGATCGAGCGGAAGCTTGTCCAGAACAGTTGAGCCTATCTCAGCTGCAGACTTCTCTATTGCCTTTCCGTCACCGTAGAGCTCGATCCTGTCACCGCAGTGAGGGCACTTAACGTAGCTCATGTTCTCGACCATACCGAGTACGGGCACTTTCATCATGGAGGCCATGTTGCGTGCCTTGTTGACTATCATCGAGACAAGATCCTGTGCCGTTGCGACAAGAAGGATACCGTCGATCGGGATCGACTGGAAAACGGTAAGCGGAACATCACCCGTTCCCGGAGGCATATCGATAAGAAGGACATCAAGAGGGCCCCAGTTGACCTGTCCCCAGAACTGCTTTACGAGTGAATTAAGGACAGGACCGCGCCAGATTACCGGAGCTTCCTTGTCAGCAAGAACAAGATTTACGCTGACAGCCTTGATACCGGTCTTTGTCTCAGCCGGTACGATAAGCTGGTCATCGGTTGCAAGAAGATTATCTTCGAGTCCGAATGACTGAGGAATAGACGGACCTGTAATATCGGCATCCATTATTCCGACCTTGTAGCCCTGTCTTGCGAGCTGAACTGCAAGAACAGAGGTTACGAATGACTTACCTACACCGCCCTTACCGCTTGCAACACCGATGACTTTCTTTACAGAAGATCCTGCTGCGAGCTGGTCTTTCTGCTGAAGCGAAGGACATGAATCCTGAGAAGTGCATCCGTTTTTCGACGGACATGAATCACATGCTGATGACATATTAATTCTCCTGCTCTGTGTTTATTTTCGTGGCTATTATATCAAATGTTTCCGCCGTCTTCGTCGGCTTCTGTTTCGGTCTCATCGTTCTGATCATCCGGGTCGTTTGAAGCTCCCCGTCTGACTAACGCAAGAACGGTCTTCCTGGAGGCACCGTATCCGACCGTTACGATTCCCGCAAGACGGCGCTCGCCTGCCTTGAGCGTTGACATAAAGGATTTGACGGAATCCCCTGCTGCCTGCTTGGCGAGTTTTAAGCTCTCTTTCTCGGCATCGGTAAACTGCTCTGCAAAAGCCTTCTCTGCTGCACGGTGCGCAGCCGCCATTTCCTTTTCGAGGCGGCGGTTCTCGGCTATGAGCTTTCTGTATTCATCGTAATGCTTCTTGGTGGGCTCGCTGACCGTTACTATCGTATCGACCGTTCCGTAGATACCCGAACCGATCTTGTCGGATACGATCTTCATGCCGGAAGACAGCTTTGTAAAGGCTTTGACCTTCTTCTGGAATCCGATGATGGTCGCAATGGTAACGATGATATCGGTAACCATCATGATCGTAAACGCGACCAGAAGAACGGCTTTGACCGGAAGAGTGATGTGCCTTACGAGCATGAGCACTGCCGGATGGAGCACATAGATACCGAGTGAAGCCGCGATACCCCAGTAAATGAAGAATCTCAGGCAGATGTAGCCTTTGTAGTTAAGCTTGTAATCGGAATAATCCCACCAGCGCATGTGGAACGTATGATAGAGTATCTCGCCTGCTATCAGTTCGACTACCGTGCAGGACGCTGCCATTCCGAAAAAGATTATGAAAAAGTTGCTTGAAAGAGGCGCGAAGATCCATACCGCCGCATAGAAAGCAAGTCCGTAGACCGGGCAAATAGGACCCGACAGGAATCCGCGGTTGATGAAACGTTCTTCAGTAACACCGTAATAGATGACTTCAAGTATCCAGCCGAGAAAACTGTATATGAAGAACATGCAGTAGGATTCAATAAACGGATATGGAAGGAAACCGTCAACGATGGCAAGAATATCAGGCATTTGTCTTCTGTGACCTCATTACTCTGTATCCGCCGTCTATCGTAAGAGTCTCGCAGTTGCCGAAAAGCTCTTCAAGCTTCGCGGCAGTCGAAGGTGCGCCCTGTTTTCTCTGAAGTACGACATAGAGATACGCGCCTTCCTTCATGTGCGCATAAGCTTCCTCATAGAATCTGAATACCGTTGCCTTGCCTGCCCTTACGGGAGGATTCGTGGCAACCATATCGAAAAGCTGATCTTCCGGAATAGCCGAAAGAACGTCGCTCTGTTTGAAATCTACGGGAACGCCGTTCCTCTCAGCGTTCTCCTGAGCAAGTCCGACCGCGCGTGAATTGACATCAACACCCGTAACGGAGAAACCCATAAAGCAGTTCTTGATAACGATACCGACTACTCCCATACCGCATCCGAGATCCAGGAAACTCTCGTTCCTGTGCTTTCTCGTTTTGATGTCGGCGATAATGGAGTTGATCATGAGATCAGTTCCGAAATCGACTCCTTTTCTCGAGAAGACAGCAGTATCCGTGATGAACTCGAAGTTGATTCCGTTTGCACGGTAATCGATCAGCTTGCGGTCTGAAGGAGTATTGGGATCTGTATCAAAATACTGCGGCATTTACAAAAGGTCCTTTATCTTTGTTTTCGCGATGAGCACGATCAGGGGAAGTCCCAGAACAACGAGCAGGACTGCCTCGCTTCCGGCAACCGAAAGCATGCTTATGCCGATTGCCTGGATAGTCACCGTGCTGCCCGGGTCAACGAGCAGGAACGGCAAATAGCCGCCGACGATAAGGCCGTTAGCAACGATCGGCGGAATGATTCCCAACGGCCTGTTTTTCTTTCCGATAAGATATGAGGAACAACCTGCGATGAGTGTAGCAAGCGTGCCTCCGATAATATCAACGGGACCCAGATTGTTAGGATTCAGAAGATTGGCAAGAAAGCATCCGAGGGTTACACCCGGGATCGTGGCAGCTGAAAAGATCGGCATAACTGCCAGAACCTCTGCGATCCTGAACTGGATCGGGCCATATGCTATGTTGGCAAACGGTGCGGTGAAGACCACGTACAAAGCAGCGATCAAGCCGTTTACAACGACGAACTTAATCCTTCGTCTGCTCTTATTACGTATTGTTGTTGCCTTATTCTCTGACATCTTTTACATCATCGACCTTACTGTATCGTTGATCTGCGCGATCTTTGCAGTCTTTGCCCACGGCATCTCGGGAGCCTGGACAAGGCCCTTCGAGATAGCGTCCGCGCAGGCAAGCACCTCGATCGCATACCCTTCAAAGAGCGGACCTTCCGCCTCAGCAGTCTCAACAACTTCATCGTTCTCGTCATAGAGCTCGATCATGCGGTAATTGTTGATATTTGTGACATGGATCCTTCCGCTCTCACCGACGATATCGGCATTCTTGTCGGTGTTAGTCGTCATGGTTACATAAAGTACGGCAAGAGACGTGCCGTCATCTGTCTCAAGGCAGTATGTCGTATCCTTGTCGATGCCTGTGGAATATTTTCTAGCGAAAACACGTGACACCTTGATGTCGTCTCCCATCAGTGAAAGCGCAAGGTTGGTCGTATAGCAGCCAAGGTCAAGATAAGCGCCGCCGCCCAGTACCGGGTCGTTGAGCCTGGGTACGTCAGTGATGTCATAACCCAGATTTGCCGAAATGTACTTGACCTGACCGATCCTGCCTTCATCCACCCATTCCATCATCTGTGCGTGCAAAGGCATAAAGGATGTCCACATTGCCTCGGCTACGAAAAGATTTCTGTTCTTTGCTTCGAAAAAGATGCTGTCGGCTTCAGCCTTGCTCATGGCGAAAGGCTTTTCCACAAGGATGTTCTTATATTCCTTGATGCACATGATAGCGTGCTCATAGTGATATGTGTTGGGAGTAGCGATATAGATGAGATCTATGTCATCAGCTGCCGCGAGTTTGGTATAGTTCGTATAGACCTTTGCATCGGGGCAATGTGCCGCCGCGAATGCTTTTGCCTTGCTTCTCTCTCTTGCGGCTACACCGGCTATCTCGATCTCATCATGACCTTTGAGCGCATCTGCCATCTTCGCAGCCATTTTTCCGCATCCGAGCATTCCTATACGCAGCATATACTAAAAAACCTCATTTCAAAGTATTCCTAAATTACAAGTAATTATAAATTTTATTGGGAGTTAGTGATAGTGTCAATTGAACTTTTGACCAATGGCGCTTAAAATCTGACGCGAAAGGAGCCAAAAATGACGGAAAAGACCAGGGGGCGTCTTTCACCCCGCACAAAAGGTGTTATCTTCCTTCTGATATCCGCATTTTCGTTTGCGGTTATGGCTCTGTTCATCAATCTTGCGGGCGATATGCCTGTCTTCATGAAGGCCTTCTTCAGGAACCTCGTGGCTATCGCCATGTCTTATATCATGCTTGCCAGATCGCCCGAGAAATTCAAGATCAAAAAGGGTTCGCTGCCGGGTCTTCTCATGCGCGCATCGTTCGGCACGATCGGAATAATCGCGAACTTCTATGCGATCTCCAACACAAACATGTCTGATGCCATGATGCTCAACAAGCTCTCGCCGTTCTTTGCTCTGGTCACCTCGATCTTTATCCTGAAAGAGGCTGCTGACGGATTCCAGTGGGCTGCCATTCTTACGGCGCTGGCCGGTGCGGTCTTCGTTGTAAAACCTTCATTTCTGTTCGGCAGATTAGGTGTATCCGGAGATTCACTGTTCCCACTGGCAGTAGCCCTTATTGGCGGCATCTGCGCGGGTATCGCTTATGCATTTCTCCGCAAGGTTACGGTCAACGGCGAACGTCCTTTGATCGTAGTAGCTTTCTTCTCGACTTTTTCGTGCATCATCCTTATACCGTTCATCATATTCACTTATCAGCCGATAACTCCTCTGCAGCTGTTCTACTGCATCATGACCGGTGTAGCGGCTTGCTTCGGACAGATATTCATCTCTTCTGCGTATGCAATGTGTCCTGCAAAAGAGATATCCATCTACGACTATTCGACTGTTATATTTACTGCCCTGCTGGGACTTATTGTCCTGGGCGAGGTTCCCGACTGGCTCAGCATCTTAGGCTACGCGATAATCATCGGTGCATCCGTGCTGAACTACCTTTACAACAACGGTTTTATCAAGTTCGGAAAAAGGGCCGGCAATGCCGGCAGCGCGAAATAACCGCGTAAACTTATTCTTAATCTGCTCTCATATAATAGTTCGCGTTTTGTTTTGAGATCAAAAGCGGCAAAAAACAGGAGATGGACAGGTAATCTTGTGCTTTTCCCGGGGAATTACCTATCACGCGCTCTGTTTTTGACGAGACAGAGCGTGAAACAGGTAATCTGGCGCTTTTTCCTGGGAAATTACCCGTCACGCGCTCTGTTTTTTATTAAACAGAGCGTGAAACAGGTAATCTTGTGCTTTCCCCGGGGAATTACCCATCACGCGCTCTGTTTTTGACGAGAGCGTGATACCGATAAAAAATGAAAAATCCAGAAATTTATAGGTGTTTTTGAAAAAAAAGGCAACCGGAAAGTGTCTGCCACACCTATAAAAATCAGCAAATTACGTTTTTTATATCTATTTCTGCTTCAAAAACATCAGAACACGACCAAACAAACAAAAAGCTGTCTCAAGATGAGACAGCCGCTTTAAGATCATGATCAAGCAGATCAACCGATAAGGATCTCTCTAACCTTGCTCTCCATGTCTTCTTTTGCGATAACGTCCTTGTGGCGTATCTCCTTTTCGCCAAGGGTCGCGATAGACTCAGGGATCTCAAGGCCGCTCTCTTCGGAAAGCTCGCGGATCAATGTGTCGGCAGATCTTCCGTTGCTGTAGCCGGCGCCTCTGATCGCATCCATAACTGCGGGAGCAAACTTGAAAGGCGAAGCGGTTGATGCAAAGACCGTCTTGCTGTCATCATTAGAACGCTGGTGGTAGCGTCCGTAGATATTGAAGCCTACTGCAGTATGCGTATCGATGACGTTGTCCGTGCGGTCATAGACTTCAAGGATCGTCTTGGCGACACCGGTCTCATCTGCGAAACCGCCTACAAACTGGCGCTGCAGAAGCTTTAACGTATCCTTGTCAACGGTATACTTGCCTTCTTCGGAAAGCTCTTTCATCCATTCGGTAACCTTTGCGGGATCACCGTTCGTAACCTCGTAAAGGAGTCTTTCGAGATTCGAAGAGATAAGGATATCCATAGAAGGTGAAGTCGTCTTGAAGAATTCCCTGTTGCGGTCGTAAACGCCCGTAGAGAAGAAGTCGCAGAGGACCTTATTGCGGTTGGAAGCGCAGATAAGCTTTCTTACGGGGATTCCCATCTGCTTTGCAAACCAGGCGGCAAGGATGTTGCCGAAGTTACCCGTGGGAACAACGATGTTGATCTCCTCGCCCTTCTTGATCTTCTCTGTCCTCAAAAGCTCGATGTAAGAATAAACATAGTAAGCGATCTGAGGTGCAAGGCGTCCCCAGTTGATCGAATTGGCAGAAGACAGCATGATACCCTTGGCATCGAGTTCAGCCTTGAAAGCATCATCGCCGAAAATGTTCTTTACGCCTGTCTGGGCATCATCAAAGCATCCGTCAACCGCGATAACATGCGTATTGGATCCGTCGGTCGTAACCATCTGGAGCTTCTGTGCCTCAGATACACCGCCGGTCGGATAGAATACGATGATCTCTGTTCCGGGAAGATCCTTGAAGCCTTCGAGGGCAGCCTTTCCGGTATCTCCGGAAGTAGCGGTAAGGATGCAGATCTTCTTGTTAAGGCCTGTCTTCTTAACGGAAGCGGTCATGAGATGAGGCAGCATCTGAAGAGCTACGTCCTTGAAAGCACACGTAGGTCCGTGCCAGAGCTCAAGGATGTATTCCCTGTCGTTGTACTGGTTAAGCTGGACAAGAGGAACCGGGTTCTCTCCCCACTTCTCCTCTGAATACGCCTGTGATGCAAAGTTAAGGAGCTCTGCCTCGGTGAAATCCGTAAGGAACATGGAAAGGACCTTTGCAGAGATCTGGTAGAACTGCATGTTCGTCATCGCAAGGATATCATCGTCACTCAGATGTGGTATCTCATCGGGAACGAAAAGTCCGCCGTCAGGTGCGATTCCCTGGATTATTGCCTCAGAAGCCTTGTACTTCTTCTCATATCCTCTTGTGCTTATATAGTTCATTAGAGTTGCCTCCGTTTAATTGCCTTTTGTTGTCTGTCCGCTTGTTTCAGAAGGATCAGTGTTTACTATGAATGCCGTAAGAGCCGTTGTGCTCTCCGTTGTTGTCTCCGGTGTGGTCGGAGGTGTGGTAGTCGTATAGGTTACGGGATTACCGTTGGAGTCAGTCTCTGCAGGGATGGAGAATCTTGCGTCGTATGCTTCCATGATCGACGATATCTCCACGTCACCCCTTACCTTATTAAGCTCACCGGTAAGATAATCAAGCTTGGTCTTTGCGTCTCCGCCTTCGGTAACCGTATGGATGAGCGGAATGACTCCGAAGATCACGAAGATGACTACCAGTGCCAGAGCGCCCATAACAATAAGCACCGTTACGGCACGTCTCATCTTCTCTCCGGGTGACGCAACATCCTCAATGTTGATGGAATCATCAGGAAGCTCATCGCCTACGCCACCAGAGCGCATCATTATATCACGGCGTTCTTTTGTCGTCGCCATCTGGGGACGCTCATTGGCGCGCTGCGCTCTCATGAGTATCGGTGCCTGGAATCCCACACGGCCCGCAGGAGTCTCATCGGAAGCCATTTTCGCGTTCCTGATCTTGCCTGCGAGATCTGCCGGAGGAAGATCACTCGGCGGATTCTTTATATCTTCCCTGACGAATCTGAGCGCTTCCTGAGCGATAGACAGCTGCTGTTCGCTTCCCAGGGTTCCTGAAATAGCATATGTAAGGCTTCCCTCAGCCCTCTTGAACTGGCCCTCTCTTGCAAGGCAGAGACCGAAGATCAGAGCAGGGTCTCCCCATTTCTGATACTGTGCGATAAGAGGCTTAAGGAAGATCTGCGCAACATCAGTACCCTCGCCCCTTGCATTCTCGAGAGCGCGGTTGTACTGTCTGACGATCCTGCCCTTTTCTTCGTTGCTCACGTCGAAAAGGATGAGACTCGTCTCGGTGATGGGCTGTATCATCATGATGTATCTCAGATAATCGTGCATCAAATGATTCCTTTCAGATAACCTCTTACCTGTCCGGCCAGATAAAGCGATCCCGTAACGAGAAGCGGCATTCCGTCAGCCTTTGAACGCTCAAGCGCAATGCGTACCCCCTCCTCGGGCGAACCTGCCTCCAGGGTTTGAACTTTGTTATTATACACAAGATTAATTATTCTAGAAAGTTCAATAGGATTCATACTTCTTGCGTTTTCCGGCCTTACTGTCACAGCTTCGGCAATATTGAGCCCGCCGTTAAGGTAAGCCTCATATACTCCCCTGACGTCTTTGTCGGCCATCATGCCCGCAACTATGCGGATCTTTCTGCCTTTCAGCGTGCCACCCAGGACATCGTTAAAGGTCAGAGCAAGGCTTTCCGCGCCCTGCGGATTATGGCCGCCGTCAATGAAAACGACCGGGTCCAAAGACAATAACTCAAGGCGGCATTTCCATCTGGTAAGGCTTATTCCCTCTTCGATCGATGTTTGGGAAGCCCCGCATATCCTTGCGAGCGCTATCGCAAGCGCGGCGTTTGCTACCTGGTGTCTGCCGTTAAGCGCTGTGGAGTATTTATATCCGTCAAGTTCGAAGGACATCTTTCCGTTCATACCAAAGACCGCATTCTTATCTGCGCCGTCAGCACTAACGAATGTAAGGGGAGAATCCTTTTCGAAGGCGGCACCGGTCAGAGTCTTCCTGACGTCTTCTTTCATGCTTCCGGAAAGGATCATGTCAGAAGGCTCCAGACAGACGGCGGGGACACCTTTTTTGAATATGCCCGCTTTCTCAGATGCGATCTGCGAGACGTCAGAACCCAGTACCGCGCAGTGATCCAGTCCTATGGCACATATGGCTGTTGCCACCGGCTTATCTATCACGTTGGTAGAGTCAAGTCTTCCTCCGAGGCCCGTCTCGAGAACGACAATGTCGACCTTTTCTTCCGCGAAATAAAGGAACCCTATTGCAGTGATAAGCTCAAATTCGGTAGGGTGCTCCATGCCTTCGGCGAGCATCTTTTCCATAGCCTTGGCGACTCTGTCGGAAAGCTCGTTCAGCCTGTCTGAAGGGATCTCGCCTGTGCTGTCGTCTTCTGCAAGACGGACCGCGTCTTCCCTGCCGTCAATTATCCTTATTCTCTCGGAGAAACGCTCGAGATACGGTGATGTGAATATACCGACTTTTTTGCCTTCACAAGCGAGGATCGTGGAAAGAAAGGTACAAACTGAACCTTTGCCGTTTGTGCCTGCAACATGTACTGCTTTGACTGAATCCTGGGGATTGCCCAGCAATTCAAGGAGTCTTGTTATGCGCTCGAGGCCCGGCTTGATCCCGAACTTGAGAGCGCCCGTAAGAACTGAAGGTATGCCGTTCTCAGGCATTCTCAGCGCCTTCTTCCGAAGATCCTTCAGAAGTATCCGCGGCTTTTGCTGCCGCCCCTTCCTTCTTCGTATAGTCGACCATGTCTTCCTTGCGGAATACCATGAGCTTGCTCATTACATAGTTTGCGATCATAACGAAGATGAGATTTATCAGGTTCATTATGTCCGCGTAGGTAACACCGATCCCGAGTATCGTGGTTACGACCGTGTCGCTCGGAAGACCGGTAACTTTAGTGCATATGAATACAGACAGAAGGAACAGGCCTTCTTCAAATACCAGGAAGGAGATGATCCTTGCTCCGGCAAACTTCATGAGTTCCGTTAAGATCTTTCCTTTGGATCTGAATACCGTGATACGGTTGAGGAAATACGCTACGAGCACTGCGAGCACCCAGCATACGACCTTATTGATCGCAAGCTTGAGAGAGATCTCTTTTCCGAACAAGGAAAATTTCCACAGGTCCGGAATGAACATGTTGAAAAGCTTGAAGCTTACGAGGCTGACCAGCGTCGTGATGCCTCCGCTGACAACATACATGAAGATCTTACGGTATTTTTCCTGCTGGGGAGTAAGGTGTTCTCCACCGACTATTATTGTTTTTAGATTCATTTTCCTTTTCCTTAAACTCTTTTTGGCCTCGGACTGGCCTTGTCAGCTATGATCTTTCTTACCATGTAAACGGTAATGACCAAACTCACCGCTTCAATAATAGCGATAATCAGAAAAACTTCAAACATGTATTTGTAGAGCGTCTCGGCTCTCCTGTCCGCGGGCCTGTATATCTGGAAGGATCCGGTCTCGGGATTATAAAGGTAAAAATCCCCGATCCCGTTCTCATCCGTCATGAAACAGATGAAGTTGGAATTCTTGTCAACATAGCCTCTTAAAACGATCCTTCCGGTATCATACGTGGCTGCGACAAAGCCCTTGGGAACCGCAACTCCTTCAGGGAGCGGTGACATACGCAGTATCTTGCTCGTTCTAATTATCGTGTTCTCGGGATCGTAAGGAATAACCGTTTTCTCCACAGGGTTGTAGAAGTAGAAAGCCGGCGAATTCGTACCGTCGAAAAGATATAAAAGAACACTCGAAATACCTTCTCTTGCATATGTCTGGACACTGTATCCGTTTATTACCCTCATAGTCTGAACAAAGCCTTCCGGAACGGTAATATTGTCCGGAATGTCGAGGAAAGTATAAGCATTGCCCGCATTATCCACCAATGTCGCGTTCTCAGGAACAAAGCTCTCTTTTCTTGTTATATGGATCGTATACCGCATCTTTGTCTCGCTGTCCTGTGCGGTAACATCGATGCTGATAACGTTCATTCCGACCTGCAGGTTCCTGTTGTTGTCAATGACCACGGAAGCAAACATGTTGTTGGCTGTGGCGGTGACCTGAACCTCTGTTACGGCACGTTCGACGGTTGCGGAATAATCGGTGATGTTAGGATTGAATTCAGGTGAGATGCTGACTCCGTCAAGCGAAAGAAATGCAAGTGTCGCATCTTTTGAGACCGTGTTTATGCTGATGGGAAGTGATACGGATGAGCCTTTGACCACATCCTGTTTTTCACCGGCATCATTCTTAAAAACACCTGTGCTTTCAATGCCGATATTAAGATTACCGACGCTCTCCGGCTTAACTCTGAGAGAGACCGTAAACAGCGTGACCTTGTTATCTGAGCGGAAAGGCTCCACATCATACTCATCGGGATCGGAATCGCTCTTCCTGAAATTCTGATCCTCTGCACTGACCGTTATCTTGCCTTTCGATTGTGTCTCAACGAAAACAAAGTGGCCTAAGATATCCTTGCCCTGCGAGAACGAGACATACTCAGCTTCGTCCTTCTCGTAGCTTAATACGATCGGACCGAATTCCGTTATGCCGGGCATGCTGTCGGCTACGACCCTTACGGTAACGATATTACCCTGTCCTGCGGATTTGGTATCGCTCTCGACAGAAAGGGTTATCTTTGACGCAGCAGATACGCCGGGAGCACAGATCTTAAACAGCACAGTCATCGTTATCAGCAATGCCGCAACAGATACGGATATCATCCGTACCGTCTTTGCTGCCAGTCCTTGCTCCACTCTTTTTCTCATCCGTTAACCTACTTTGGGCAGATATCCGTATTCGGCCGGCATGTTCTTATAGACCGGTATCACGAATACGAAAGGTGAATCAACCTTACTTATTGCATCATAGCTGTTATAATACCGAAGCGCTTCAGAGTATGCCATCATAATGTTCTGAGCATACTGATGATTGTACTTGATAGTTCCGTCATCAAGGACATCGAACTTCTGGAAATACAGTGTGTTCTGTCCCTTTTCGATATATCCGGAAGCTATCCACAATGCTCCTCCGGTAATCGCTTTCTCCTTGGTATCCCAGGGAAGCAGGAGCTTTGCCTCGGCATCCGTTATCTCTTCTTTATCGGGGTCTCTTCCCCACTTTGCGTATTTCGCGCCTCCGACTGTCGCTCCGCCTTCTTTCGTGGAAGAAGCCGAACCGATGTTATAGAAATTATAGTAACCCTCATATCCGGTTACCGTGCCTTTGCACAGCGCGGACCTGCCTTTAAAGCCCATCTCCTGTATTATCCTGCTCGCGAGGAAATAAGGCGACACGCCCGCCTGACGGCCTGCATCGTAGATGGCATTTACGTAATCGAAGTCACCGGTATCCATGAACGAACCGGCGATTATCTGCTTAACACCCTCTTTTGTATGAATGCTCTCGTCAAAGCCGAGCATCTCAAACATAAAGAGCCTCTTATCCGTAAAGAAATTTCTAGGATCAAGATAGTAGCTTACGACCTCGGATTTTGCAGCCTTCCAGTCAGGCTTGTCATATACGGGGCTTCCGCCTTTTACATATTCCGGATAGACACTGTCCTGGACCAGACTCTTGTTGCCGACGGTCTGTGCTTTAAGGGCCTCGGCGAAAGTGACCTTTGTATCGTAAGCCTTGAAAACATAAGCGGGGTGCTTGCAGTGCATGAGCCACAATCCGCTGTAATAGCTTTCGGGGAACAAAGACAAAGTCTCTTCAACGAACGAGCCGCTGTCATCTCCCGCGAGAATATAAACGGAGCTTGTCCTGGTCTCACCGTCAAACGAAGTGACTTCAGCAGTAATAACGGTCTCACCGCTCTGAAGCTCGAAAGATGTACCCGGTTCGATCTCGGTCTTATTGCCATTGTTCTCCGCGGTAACCTTAAGCTTTGACGCATAACCTTCCACAGATTCGACATCAAACTTAACGGTCTGTGCACCGGGAACATAGTATCCGTATTTGTCTTCCTTGACATCGAAAGAAGGATAGAATCCGCGGTCGCCCTCGGCGCTCCCCTTAATGCTCATGTCAGATATCGTCGCATTGAACGGAAGGATCTTGCTTTCCTCTTTAGCCACCTGATATTCATTGCCGAGCGAATCGGTAAACTTGTATTTATCAGCACTCTTACCCGGTGCAACGGAAACATATTTGCCGTCAAAATAAGCGACATCACGGCTCTGGACGAGCTTATAAGAAATATCTTCAGGTTCGTTTTCAGCATCTGTCCCGTTTCTTCTGACACAGATATAAAAGCAGTTGGTGACACCGGGAATGCCTGTCTCACCTGATACTTTTCCCGTATCCTGCTTCTTGCCCCTGAGGGCTGCATACCCCGAGGCTGTGCTTGGGTTTGTACCGATAAGTTTTCCCGAAAGATCGTAGAGTGATACGTTAACCTTGCCGCTTATTCCGGCAAAGTTGACAAAGCAGTCCGAATCCCCCATATCGAGAAGATACCATGCGGTATCCTTACCCTTTTCCATAAGTCCGTCAGTAACAGAATACGTATCTATCCTTGTCCTTTCGGGGATGCGGATCTTGCCGCCCGCAACCGTAACGCCTCTGCCGTCAGAGCTTCTTAAAAGGATAGATACATCGTGATCGCCGGGATCAAAGCCTGCGGTATCCCAGGCAAGAACAAAGCCCTTGGATCCGGACGATGTCTTGTCATACTTCAGATAGCCTCTGTGAAGCGCGCCGTCTACAAACAGATCGGTCCTTATATCGTCACCGGTAGCCGCAAAGCTTCCGCTGATCTCTTTTATTCCGACAGTGAATTCGTCGTCTCCTTTAAGGCCCTTTTCGATATTGATACCCGTAATGACACTGCCCGGGCCCTTGCCGGTATCTCCGGATACGGCATACTTTCTGTCAGCCTTTGAGATAACGTTATTGATAACCGTCATGCGGTTATTCGTTCCGAGTTCCTGCCTGATCTCAGATACAATGCTGTCACTGACATTTCCGTAAACAACGTTGCAGAGGTCTTTCGCGAACTGCTCGTCATTGGGGCTCGTGATAAGGTAATCAGGCGAGGTCATTGCGGAAAGCACATAGTCGCCTGCGGAATATGTTCCGTATCTGACGCGCATCTCCGCAGTAACTTTTTCTTCACTCTTGACTCCCGCGAGATCAGATGCCCTGTAAACGATCTGGGCAGCATCCTGCTTTCTGCTTCCTGACAGTGCGGGTGTGCCGGAATCGAGACAGATCCCTGTAAATACCGCCGTTCCTATGGCGGCAACCGCCGACAGCGCAAAAGCAACAAAGTATTCGGGTCTCCTCTTAAGCATCTTTCCTTTTAGTCTTCCTTTCCGGTCAGCTTGTCGAGGGTATATCCGTACGGAGGAACGAATTTCTCCATGAAATATCTTACTTCCTCAAGATCGTATCCGGCGATTATCCTGCCGATCGATTCCTTCGCGGCAGTGAATTCCTTGTTGCCGGAAGACTCTTCCCTTAAGCACTTGATATAAGCCGCTATCTTGTCGGCGGCCTTGACCAGGGTATGAATGAGCTTTGCTTCTTCTCCGTCATTTGAAGGTGCAAGAAGCTCTTTATATTCCTCTTTGAATCCGGCATCTTCAGGCAGAAGATCCGTCAGTGTATCGGCAGCTCTGCGCTCGATATCCTTATAAGCATCGGTAATGATCTTGCTGTCGTACTTTATGGGCGTCGGAAGATCACCGGTAAGTATCTCGGTGCAGTCGTGGTAAATGCCGTAAGCCATGACCTTGTAGGGATCAGGAAGGATCGCTCCCTCTTTGCCCTCATTGAATCTGTTATGCAAAAGACACAGCGAGTGAGCGATAACCGCAACGTCAAAGCTGTGTTCCTTAATGTTCTCGTAACGGCTGTTGCGCATGAGGGCCCATCTGTTGATGTACTGCATGCGGTCGAGCATCGCGTAGAATCCGTATTCTTCCATTCCGATAACCCTTCTTAATTCTTATACAGTTCGTTGAAGCATGCGATCGCATAGCTGTCCGTCATGCCCGCGATATAGTCCGTGACAAATATAGCCGGCGGCATCTCACTCTCGGGCAGATCCCTTTGCGGATGTTCGTTGACAAAATCAGCGAACTTTCTTATCGCATCCGTCTTGGAATTCGCTGCACGGTCGATGTTCCTTACCGCTTCGTAATATGCATCGAAAAGACCTCCGAGCATTACGTTGCAGTACTTCTCATATGTAACTACCTTGTTCGATCTGTAGATCTTCGACACATTGTTCTTGAGCGCGTTCTCGAGTGCCCTGACAGCCCTGTCGGAAAAGGCGATCTCGTCCTTATCCATGCTGTTCTCTACGATATCCTCAACCAGATAGTTGATTATCGCGGCATTGGAATTGCCCATTTCGATGCTCTCTTCGGGAAGATCGAATTCACTTTCGATAACACCCGTTCTAAGCGCGTCTTCAATATCCCTTCCGACATAGGCGATCTTGTCCGAGAAACGCACCACGCAGCCTTCAAGCGTCGCGGGACCCTTACGGTTCTTTTTCGGGATCAGGAACGACAGATCGTCCTCGGTCTTATCCCTGCACGGAACAAGCCTCTGCTCACCGTAGAATTCACCGCAGTGGCAAATGATACCGTCCCTGACCTCAAATGTCAGATTGAGACCAAAGCCGTCGTTATGCTTTTCCATTATGTCGAGGACACGCAGTCCGTTTGATTCATGTTCGAAATAAAGCTTCTCATCGATGGCTTTGAGCTTCTCGTTAAGCACACGTTCTCCGCTGTGTCCGAAAGGCGTGTGACCGACATCGTGGCCAAGAGCCATCGCTCTTATGAGATCGACATTAAGGCCCAAAGCCTGGCCGATGGTGGCAGCAATATAGTCAACATAGAGCACATGCTCCAGGCGCGAACAGATATGGTCATTTGCGGGATTAAAGAATACCTGTGTCTTGTGCTTGAGACGTCTGAATGCCTGGGAATACATGATCCTTCCGAGATCGCGTTCATAACAGCTCCTGACGTTGCAGTCATCCTCGGGCTTTTTCCTGCCCCTGGTCTGTAATGTCTTCTGGGCGTTAGGGGCAAGGAGCCTGTCGCGCTCCATACGCTGTAATTCAATCTTCTTTATGGTCAGATCCGAGATCCTGTTTGCATTCTCAAGCTCTTTAAAGCTGTCCTGGAACAGTTCGAAAAGGCTGATATTTCCTTCCATTGGCCATACCTCCGCAAAAGCTCAATATAATATTATACTACA
>JAEEGL011936102.1_pt1 | contig 22490 bp, 13 predicted proteins | sample 9134231 | NCBI WGS metagenome assembly JAEEGL01 (sample SAMN16246548, study PRJNA631951) | gut metagenome | biome: gut microbiome; feature: rumen; material: fiber-attached | host: Bos | place: Iran: Karaj | collected 2018-10
TCGGCTTTGGTGTGGGTGTGGGTGTGGGCGTAGGCGTTGGCGTTGGTGTGGGTGTGGGTGTGGGTGTGGGCGTGGGTGTGGGTGTGGGTGTGGGCGTTGGTGTCGACATGGGCGCAGGCTCGGGTGTTAGTGTAGCTATTGTCAAATATCCCCTCATATCTGGATACTCATTCAAAGCGGACTCTAATTCCTGTTCTGTCTCAGGCCATTTCAAACCGGCCGCTTCCAGCAAAGCCTGCATATAATTATTTCGGGCTTCTTCGCTCATATAAAGCATGCGATCATACGGTGTTGCAGTTGGCGTTGGTGTAGGTGTATCTGCCTGCATTGCTATAGTTGATATAACCACTGGTGTTTCGGTCGGTGGGATTGTTCGTACAAAAATATATCTATCTAGATTCGGGTACAAACTTAAAACAATCTTGACTTCCTCATCAGTCGTAGGCCAAGACAATCCAGCTTGACCAAGCATCTGGAGAATTAAGTGTTCGCGTTCTGATTCATTCATAAAGTACAAAGGATCGGCAATTGGTGTCTCAGTTGGTACATCCGTTATTATTTCTGTTGCTACTAATACAGGATTAGCTGTAGGCACATTTGTCGATAGAACACGCGGAGGTTCCGGTTTACTGCCACTAAATATAAAGTAACAACCGACCCCTATCAATAATGCTCCCAAAATTGCAGCAATCAATATTATGTTTTTTTTACTACGGAGATTGGTTTTTATTCTTTCTTCAGTAACCGTTTCTTCTCCTGTCACCTCTTGTGCTTTATCTTTTTTCCCCGCTCTTTGATCTATCGAAACAGATGTGTCAAACTTGAATACATGATCATTGTCCAAAATTGTCCGGTCATTCTGATCGATGTCAAGAATTCTTCTATTACTAGACCTGTAATTATTCAGCGCCTCTCTTAATTCTTCTCCGCTCTGAAAGCGATCTTCCGGTTGAAATGAACATGCCTTCAAAACAATCCTTGCCAATTCCGGATCTGCATCCGCTGGCAAAGGCATCTTATCGCCGCGCATTCGAAGCAGCATTGCCTGTTCACTTTGCTCAACGCTGATATTGCCATTAAGAGGCAAATAAGGCAACCTGTTTCGGTTCAGCAATCGGTACAAAACAATACCAAGCGAATAAATGTCAACAGTTCGGCCTGCAGACATACCGCTATAGAGTTCAGGCGCCATATAATTATATGTGCCTTTCCGCGTCATAGCAGTGGCACCAGTATCAAGGACTCGAGCGGTACCATAATCGCCAAGTTTATAATCGCCAATATCATTAACAAAAATATTCTGTGGCTTTATATCCCGATGCACCATTCCGTGCTTATTTAGCACCTCTATAGCTGTAGCTATATCCATCCCCAGCTTAACAACATCATCAGTTGTCATGCCTTTAATTCTTTGTGTCAATGGCGTTAATAATTCCATGCGCAAGAACAATTCATAGCCAATACTATCCATCTGTGGAATAATCAAGTGATCTTGATATGAAACAATATTAGTATTGCCACTCAATTGATACATGGCTTGAATTTCCTGGACCAGAGAAGAGCGCATAGAATCATAATACTTATGCGCTGATTCTTCGCCAGAAAAGACCCCTTCATCCAGTAATTGCTTTACTTCATGCGGATCTGCAGGAATCGATATATGCTTTACAGCTGCGTAAACAGCACCTAAATCAGGATCATTACGCCGCATTTTCCATACGGTTCCAAATGATCCTTTGCCGATTTCTTCTACCGGTTCCCATACATCCCATAATGGGCAAAAGTCCCTTATGTCACTCATGCTGTAATACCGATTCCTTTTTATGCTTTCTAAAATAGTACATTTTTGTTTGCGAGTAACACTATATATCAATCAAAAATCATTAAACCAAAATTCAAGATTACGGAAAGAGTAGGAGGATTTGTATATGGCGCAAGCACTATCAGTAATCAATTACCTATGATGAAATTGATAACATTTCATAAAGAAGCAACTTTATTCACTATGACATAATTGGCAACATCTTGCTTATCACATATAATCATAATTCACCCCATATTCCTCGCAATAGGCTTCTGCGGCACTTCCCTGTTCAACATGAACAATTACTTCCTCAGAAAAATGGTTTAATGCCCAAGGTTCAATAGAAATAACATTACTGGGAATCGTTAGCTCTTTGATGCCATAACAGCCTTCAAATGCATTCTCTGCTATTCCTCTTACATTACTTGAAATAACAACATTCGTCATGCCATTTTCGACCAATCCAACAGGGAAAGCAATCAGCATGCCGCTTCTTTTTTCAACAAGAGCATTGTTATCAGTACATAGGAACAGGTGCCCAGAAGGAATGACAAACTGCGTCAAGCGGATGCACCAGCTAAACGGATTACCATAAATACTCATAACACTATAAGGAATGGTAATCGATTCCACTCCCCAAGGTGCAGAAAGTGATTCATCCGCTATAGCACTCACTGTTTCTGGAATATGAAGGCTCTCTTCCGTCCCATCCAAGGCCCAGCAAATCAGGCAATTGTCTGAATTTCGAATCAGCAGCCCACCTTCTGATCTAAATTCAAGGTTATTTGCATCAACCTCAATATTCCTTAATTGTGAGCAGCCTAAAAAGGGATTATTTCCAATTGTCTGTATACTTTTCGGAAGGCTTACATCCGTCAATTGATAACAGTAGTAAAAAGAATATGACCCTATTTCTTTCACTCCATTCAGTATAGTAAGACTTTCTATGGTACTTGCTTCAAATGCATATTCCCCTATATATTCCACACTTCCCGGAATCGTTACCATTTTTAGATTGGCCTGAGAAAAGGCTAATTGGTTGATTAATCGAACTGATTCCGGGACATTATAGAAAGATCTATCCATTGCTGACGGATATGCCAGCAGACAATTATCGGCATTGCGAATCAAGGCATGGTTCTCCACTCTGAAGGCAGGATGGTCTGCGGCGATAGAAAACGATTTGAGTCTACTACAATTATAGAATGGTGCACCTATTATTTCCAGCACACTATTTGGTATTTTCATTTCCACCAATGATGTACCAGTAAAAGCCCAGTCTCCAATGATTTCCACTGTTTCAGGCAACTGAATTTCAGTTATCTCATCATGATTAAGAAAAGCAAATGCTCCAATCCCTGTAACAGGTATGCCATTGATAATCCTTGGTATTATAACAGAAGAAGCTCTACCTTCATATCCTGTTATCACAACATGATCTTCATCAACTATCTGCCATTGCAAGCCTTCGGGAATAATAATATCTTGGTCTTCTGTTTCGTTTTTATTTCCAACATTAATCATTATTGACGAATAAAGAAGGCCGTTTACACTTTGCTCATTAATATCATAGGCCCAGTTAGCAACCGGATCTATACAGTACGAACCAGGAGCGGCATCTTGCTTAATCAGAAATGAAACTGGAATTGCCCTTCCCGGCTGAAGGCCCATAATATCCAAATCCACCAACCGATTGCCCTGCACCTTATTTGAAGGAATCAATTCAAAAGCATTCGTATCATAATATAAAAAGAGTTCAGCCATCACGGCTTCTTCCGGATTCTCAGCAACTTCAATTTTCGTATCTACAATTTCGCCAGGATAATGTATCTCTTCCGCGAACACTGGATAGATCACCATCATTGTTGTTAACACTAGAATTATTACGGAATAGCGCCAAATAGATTTCATATGGCCAACACCCTCTATCCTATTATGTAATGAAGTTGTTCAGCAAATCACATCTGAACTTATTTTCAATTTGTGTGGTTCGTTATTTTCTTGCGCAATATGTATAATACTGGTCATTGTTACTGTATCAGCTTTTTCAACGCAACGCAAGGGTATTGTTATTTTCTGCTCAATTACTTTAACAGCATGATCCGAGTCTTGCTGCCTTTGTAGAGCAGAATGACCCTCGAGTTCTGGTACAACTGTTGGCTCATCATCATCGAACTCTGTTTGCATACTATCTGAAGCTTCCGTTTTTTTACCTGTTGATTCGATATCAATTACAATTGCAGTTAGATTATCATTACCGCCGTGTTCCATTGCGGTCCGATAAAGGCAATCAGCGCAAGAATTAACATCCGTGGTTGACTTACATATTATCGAAATGTCTTCATCGGTCAGCAAATCGGTTATCCCATCCGAGCACAGAATGAACCTATCATGGTCAGCAAGAGGCAGTTTTCTTCCAATCGTAGCTTCAAAGGCGTTTTCTGTCTTCATGCCTATATATCTCGTTATTACATGACGCTGAGGATGATTCTGGGCTTCTTCTTTCGTAATAATCCCAGCAGCCATCAACATTTCTACTTTTGAATGATCTCGTGTCACGCGAGCAAGATGAGCACCATCCCATTTATAGATTCTAGAATCACCAATATGCGCATAGCACACAGCGTCCTTCTCAAAATAAACAAGTACCATCGTACAACCGCCGCCATCAGTTTTGTCCGCCACTGCTTTTCCTGCTTGCCGTACCCAGTTTTGCAGAGACGGCTCAAACTCACGGCCTATCAAGTACTGTTGAAGCTCTTTCATTCCACTAACTGCGGTAAACGATGCGATTTCACCGTTATTCTGACCTCCCATGCCATCGCAAACAGCAAAAAGTGCCCCCTCCATTGGGAAGGCATCTTCTATAGAAGCATCCAGATTCATATCCTTCAAAGGCCGATAAAACCCATTAAAATAAAAGGCATCTTCATTATTATTACGTTTTTTCCCTATGCCGCTTCTAAGTGCAGCATGCAGTATCCATTCTGAATCCATTTTCATTGCATTGGCCTCTCAACTATAAAAAGGTTCAAGAGTCTTGTCTGGGATTCTCCGGGGTCTTCAAAGCAGCCCAAACCATTTCAAGCTCTTCCTCACTCATACTCTCATTCGTATCAGTCAGCACTTGCTTAACCATATCACCAAGAGCATCTTGCATATCGAAGAGATGATCCTGCTCCGAAAGCAGTTTTAGCAATGCTTCAATCACTTTTTCATTCTCCTCAAGCACAAAATAGATGAGATAATATCTCATCTATTTGTACACAGTATCTTTGGAGTTGTTACAAGCAATAACAATAAATCTGATTTTCCAGAATAATCTCCAAATTCATCTGGATTTATTCAAAACCGCAACATATTTAGTAATAATTATGCACATGTTATATTGGCATCATTCAAATTGCATTCGGTAAAAAGCACTTAGGAATTGTGCCTCATCCGCACGATTTGCACATTCATATTGCGCTGATTCTCCTTCATAAGCTGCCATAAAGCCATTTTCAATCGCCCATGTCAGATATATTCGATCATCTGCATCAGGATGCTCGAGAAGTACTGTTTTATCAACCGCAAAACCAATGCAATCACAAAGCATGCAGATTGTGATACTCATTTCTATGCGGTTCACATGCCCATCCTCTTCAAGTCCTATTTCAGCCGCAGTAATAAGATCTGGAAAACCAATCATATTACAAAATGAACCAATCATCTCACCTATGGCCATATCTTCTGCTGCTCCAAAGTAATTCTCTGTAATGGGGTGCATCAAGTCATGTTCATATGCAAAAATCACAGCATCATAAAACCAGTCTTCTTGATTAACATCAATCCATCCATATATACCTTGTTCCATTTTCTCTATATCACCAATAATGATTTGAGACATATCATTATCATACCTAAGGTTTTGATTGCGACAATACCTTTCTGCATAGCTACCTTTTTCTACATGGAAAACACAATCATCATTAATCCAAATAAACGCATCATTCTCAATAACGGATACGTTCTCTGGAATTGTCAATTCTGTCATGTCCCAACAATTTGCAAAAGCAGTTCGAATTATTCCTTTGACTTCATTTGAAATAGAATACCTATTGGCAGCATTAACCAAGCCTATCGGAGTTGCTATAAGCATTTTATCATTTTTCCTAACAAGTGCACTATTCAACACACAAAATGTCGGATGATCTTCAGATAAAACGAATGTTTCAAGAAATGAGCAAGTATTAAACACCCAATCCCCTATGGTTTGTAATGAATCAGGAATCAAAATGCTTCTGAATTGTGCTCCGATAAAACAACCATCAGCAGCACTCCTCACTGTACTAGGAATCGCAACGTGTGATTCACTTAGGCCAGCTGGATAACATAATAAACAGTCATCAGCATTTCGAATTAGCATATTGTTTTCTATTCTGAAGTTTTGATTACTTGCTGATACTTCAATTTCATTTAGGAGATAGCAGTCGAAAGAAGCAGCACCAATTGACTGTATACTCTTTGGTATATATATATATGACAAACGACAATTTGTAAATGCGTGTTCTCCTATTATCGAGACACCTTCTGCGATTGATACTTTTTCCAATTCAGAATTGGCAAAGGCATCGTTTCCAATTTCTTTTACTGTCCCAGGTATTTCAATTGATGTGATTTTCGAATACGTAAAAGCACCTTCTCCAATTGACTGAACAGAGTCTGGTATTTTATAAAATGTCCGTTTTTGTGCAGCAGGGTATAATATCAAACAATTATCTGAATTTCTGATTAGGGCATCATTTTCGATTCTAAACGTGGGGTGATTCTCCGAAATCTGGATGCTTTGTAAGTTTTCACAATAAGAAAAAGCAAATTTGCCAATTTTTATTATGCTAGTAGGAATACTCACTTTTTTTAGCTTGCTACAAAACCGAAAACAGCATTCGCCAATTTGTTTAACACCTTTAGGCAGATCAATGCTCCGCAACCCTTCACAACCCACAAAAGCATAGTTGCCTATTGTAGAAACCGTATCTGGAATTGTAATCATCGAAACATATCCTATATATGAAAACGCATTTTCACCTATTTCTGTTACCGGAAGACCGTTTATGTAGTCGGGAATCACAACCGAATCTGCATCTCCAGAATATCCCGTAATAACAATATGATCTCCATAGTCGCGCCATTTCAGTCCATCAGGAATCTCAGTATTCCACTTGCTTTGATCATCTCCATCAAATATTGTAATCACAGGTGAAGAATAGATTGGCCCAGATACTAATTGTTCATTGATGTCTGCCGCTTGTTCCACGATGACATTAACCGGATATGACCCTGATATAGCATTTTGCTTAATCATAAAGGAAACTGGAATCTGTTTTCCAACTTTAATTCCATAGGGATCCATATCACTAGAACGATCATTTCTAATAGCATTTGACGGAAGGAGTTCTAATGCATCATGATCATATTCCAAATGAAACAAAGAAAATACTGCCTCTGCTGGATTATCTGTTACTTCCAGAACAACATCTACTGTTTCCCCAGGAAAATGTACTTCTTCTGCTATGCATGTCCCAGCAAATAATAAAAGCACCAGCAACAAAGCAGCAATTCTCTGTAGTCTCGTTATTGCCATATCGTTTATCCTTTCATTAAGTTTATTATTAGTATGAGTCCAACTGTACCTAATGATACATCATTCATGACCAAGTGGCTTTATTTAACAATTGCAAGAACGTCCTCTATTTTCGATATTCTGCAAATTTAGTTCCATTTGGTCTTCAGCTGGTTATCATTATCAATTTCAGGTTTCCAGCGCATCCAGCCTTCCCACCAACTTCTGTCGAAACCGTTCATGCGTTCCGACCATCGTTTGCTGTTCTTGCTAAATCGGTCATATATAATCATATTAGAACTGCAGCCATCAAAAGCATGTGATCCGATATAGGTAACAGTAGGCGGCAATGAAACGGAAGTTATTCCCGAACAGTTTCTAAACGCATATGCTTTAATCTGTGTTACGCCGTCTGGAATGAATACATCTCCGCTGATAGCCTGATCCTCATCGAAAGAGTTTTCTCCAATTGTTTTAACTCCCACATTAATCTTCAATTGCGTCACTCCGCTCAAGCCAACAAAAGCATAGTCTGAAATGTTTTCCATAGCGATATCCAGCTGAACAATCCTGGAACATTCTGCAAATGCCCGCTCGCCAACATTAGTTACTGCTTTACTAATCTCAAGTCTACCTGATAATCCGGTACAATTACGAAATGCATATTTACCAATCTCGTTTACTTTATTTAAATTTAGGCTTGTAATACCAGTACAGTTTTCAAACGCAGAATCTTTGATTTCTGCAACCTGATCTTGCAGGACTAGTTCGCTCAGGGATGAGCAATTCTTAAATGCACTATCCGGTATCGTTTGAGAATTAATGTATAAAGTGTTCAAGCTTGAGCAATCCGAGAAAGAAGTCGGTTGGAATTGCAAAGCCTGAATATCAAGAGATCTTAGCGAGCCACAGTTAGAAAAAGCATATTCATCAATACTCTGTACTGTAGCAGGCAATATCAAGGCTGTGATCCCAGTCCCAGAGAAAGCATGTTTCCCTATCGTCTTTACGTCTGATCCTATTTTCACCTCTGTCAAACTTGAGAGATTCAGGAAAGCATTGTCCGGAATTGTCTCATTGTTTATGAATAGCTTTGTTAATGAGCAGCCTTCAAACGTAGTCTTGGTAAAGGCAGTATTGCCACTGACTGTAACCTCACGCAAAGAGGAATTATTTCTAAATGCTTTACTACCAATCTGTTCAACTGATGTAGGAATCTTTACCTCCGTTAATCCACAGTCTTCAAATGCATTATCTTCGATTGATTTCACTTCATCTCCAAGAATCAATGAGACTGCATTGTTCAAGCCTTTCAAGGAACCTTTTTTTATGGATTTTACATGCACTTCTATGGCGGAAATACCCGAACACCCATCAAATGCGCTTTCTCCAATTGATATTATTCCTGTATCTAGCACAAGTGTTCCGGTAAACCCTGTACAACCTTTAAATGCTTTTTCACCAACAATCTGTATGTTTTTAAAATCGGGCAACTTCAAGTTAACACAGTTTTCAAACGAACTTTCACCGATTGTTTGCACATTTTCGCTAAATGAAAGAGTATTAATGCTTTGCATCCCTTTAAATACATAAGGTGGTACTTCAGCAATTTCCACGAATATGCTTGTCAAAGAAGTACAGTTATTGAATAATCCTTCTTTGATTTGATTTGTTTTAACTGAAAGTGAGCGAAGAGAAGAACAGTTTTGAAAAGCATTTTCACCAATGCTCTTCAGAGTCCCGGGCAGAGTCAAGCTATATATACCGCAGCCATCAAACGCATTGTTCCCAATGCTCTCCACTTCAGAACCTATGATGAGCGTTGTTATACCGTTAAATCCCTTAAATGCATTGTTTGGAATGGATTTCATATGTAATTCAAGCGTTGAAATCCCAGTACATCCACTAAAAGCATTTTCGCTTATTGTTATCACAGATTGACTGATCTTCAAAGTCCCGTTTATCCCGGTACAGCCACGAAAAGCATTATTCTGTATCTCTTGTATTCCCTGCAAATCAATGCTTTCAATGCCAGTACAATCTTCAAATGCACTAGCACCTATTATGCATACAGTGTCTCCAAAAGAAACCTTTTTTATGCTTGAAATCCCTCTGAAAGCAGAAGCAGGAATCGTATTCATATCAATCCGCAATTCTGTTAGTGTACTACAGCCTCTGAACAATCCTTCTTTAATCTGATTTGTAAAAACAGTTAATGAATGCAGCATTTCACAATTCTGGAAAGCGTTGTTGCCTATTGCAACAATTGTAGAAGGCAGTTCTAGCTCAGTAATACCGCATCCATCAAAAGCATTGTTTCCGATAGTTTGTACCTCTGAACCAATTGCCAATGAAGTCATACTGGAAAGGCCTTTAAATGCATTGTTAGGAACAGAGCTCATATGAATCTCCATTGACGACAGGCCAGAGCAGCCACTAAATGCATTCTCGCCTAATGTTTCAATATTATGTCCCAGCTTCAGCTCTCCACGCAAACCAGCACAGCCCTTAAACGCATTGCTTTGAATTATCTTGACTTCCTTCAAATCGAGACTTTCTATCCCCGTACAGTCTTCAAATGCACTGCTGCCAATTTCCTGCACACAAGAATCAAATGTTACCTTCTTTATGTTTTGCATTCCCTTAAATGCAGATGCAGGAACTGCTTCAATCCTCAACTGTATTTCCGATAATGCATTGCAATTCTTAAATGTGTTATCATTTATCTTATTTGTGCAAACAGTCAATGAACGTAGAGCCGCGCAGTTCTGAAAAACATTGTTTCCAATACTGTTAATCGTTTCCGGCAACGTTAGCTCAGTAAAACCGCATCCATCAAAAGCATTATTTCCAAGAGATTGTACCTCTGATCCAATCATCAAAGCGGTTATATTGGAAAGGCCCTTAAATGCATTATCAGGAACAGATGTCATATTGATATCCAATGAAGAGAGGCCAGTACAGCCACTGAAGGCATTCTCACCTAATGTTTCAATACTATGTCCCAGTTGCAAAGCTCCGCGCAAGCCAGTACAGCCTTTGAACGCACTACTTTGAATAGTCCTGACTTCATTCAGGTCAAGGCTTTCTACGCCTATACAATCTTCAAATGCACTGCTTCCGATTTCCTGAACGCAAGAATCAAGCGTGACCCTTCTTATGCTTTGTATTCCCTTAAAGGCGGATGCGGGAACAGTTGTAATCTTCAGCTGAATATCTGTCAATGCACTACAGTTTTTAAATGTATTGTCTTTTATCCTATTTGAGCAGACTGTCAAAGAGCGTAAAGACTCACAATTCTGGAACACGCTGTTTCCAGTATCAATGATTGTTTCCGGCAGTGTTAACTCAGTAAAGCCGCATCCTTCAAAAGCATTGTTCCCAATAGTTTGCACCTCGGGACCAATCACCAATGAAGTCATACTGGAAAGGCCTTTGAATGCATTGGGAGGAATATTGATCATATGTACTTCCAAAGATGAAATCCCCGTACACCCGCTAAACACATTCTCGCCTAATTCATTTAGCTCTGAATTAATTATCAGGCTACCGTTTAGCCCTGAACATCCGCGAAATGCATTATTCTTTATTCTCTGTACAGAACACAAATCGATGCTTTCAATACCAGTGCAATTTTCAAATGCACCTGATCCTATCTCTTGTACTGTATCAGTAAAGGTAACAGTCTTAATATTCTGTATTCCTCTGAATGCCGCATCTGGTATAATTGGCATATCCAGTACCACGTTCGACAGATTGTTACAACCAGTGAAACTATTGTTCGAAAAAGCTACATTATGCAGCAAAAGATCAGACAGCAATCGGCAATTCTGAAACGCCATATCCCCTATCTTTTCCATCGTTCCAGGGATTTCAAGTTTCAAAAGGCTTCCGCAATCAGCAAAAGCCATGTTGCCGATCGTCTTTACGTTATCGCCAAATGACAAACGATTCAAAGCATTTAATTCCTTGAATGCGGAGTCTGGAATATTTGTCAAATCGATAAATACTTGTTTAAGACTGCTACAATTTGAAAAAATACCAGAATCAGTTCCCAGTTTTACAGAATTACCAATTGATGCCCGAATCAATTTAGTACAATTATTAAATGCATGACTGTCGATCTGCATATCATATGCATCTAGTGCTAATTCAGTTAATCCACAGCCTGAGAATGCATATTTCCCGATTATTATGGGATTCCCATCGTCCGCAAATGCCAAATGATCTAGCTTTGAACAGTTTTCAAATGCATAATCGGCGATAGAGCTCGTTTGTTCAGAAAATATGACCTCCTGTAATTCGGAACATCCGGAAAAAGCATATCGGCCTATTGTTTGTAAAGAATTCGGAAAAGCAACACTGCTCAGCGATGTACAGCCCTGAAATGCATTATCCTGGATTTCAACCAAACCCTGTCCAAAGCGAATGTTTTCCAGAGAAGCGCATCGCAAAAAAGCATCTTTCCCAATCACGCCTGTATTATCACCAAGTGATACAGTCTTGATACTGCTGCATCCGCTCAAAACTGCTTGTGGCACATTTCCTGTAAACTCTGCACTGATAATACTATTACACCCTGAAAACACATTAGTTCCCATACTAATCGAAGGGTTCACAACAAAGATCGCCTGCAGTCGAGTGCAATTGTTAAATGCATTATCGCCGATTTTTCTAATCGTCACGGGAAGATCCAGTTGAGAGATAGAAGAACAATCTGAAAAAGCAAATGCGCCTATTTCTTCTATTTTTCCCCATTCAATCGTCTGAAGAGCAGAACAATTTGAAAACGCATTTTCTTTAATCTGTCTTACTCCATCTCCAAATTGAACTACTAGCAAATTGGTCAAACCGCTAAAGCTTCCGGTTCCAATCTCTGTTACCCTGTCGCCAAACGAAATCTTGCGTATTTTTTCCAAGTCTGAAGAAAACCGCGGCTCTTCAGCAAGTCTGAAAAGCAGATCGCCCCCCTGGATCTGCATCTCTCCGTCTGTATAGAGGTTCAGAGTTATGCCATTTTCCATTACCCAGCTTTTATCCAAATCTTTTGCTAAATGTTTAGATTCCGAATAAGGCACTGCTGTACTATCTGCTGCAGCATCTCCCTTTTCCTGGGAGTTCTGCGCCACATATACATTTTCAGTTGGGATCACATCAATTAATGGCGGAAGTTCTTCGGTTTTCTTTTCTGAAGAGCATCCTGAAAGCAGGCAAGTAGCTGTAATTATTAGCAGTAAAATGCTGAATATTCGGCAGGATCTATTAATCATATCTCGTCGCTCCTTTTCGTGGGTATGCAGGTAACCGCAATCGTCTCATCACCCAAGTGAATTCGGTCTCCTGTAACCAATTGACGCATCTGCCCGTTTTCTATCCTATTTTTTTCGTTATTAATATACGTTCCATTACGCGAATGGTCGATTATATAGCAGTTTTCCCCTTCTATCCGTAAAGTTGCGTGCTCCCGTCCGATATTCGGGGCTTTCAGCGCTCCACTCTTCCATATATGATTCCGTCCAAGTTCCATTGAACCACTTGCCAGGTATCTAATTTCATCTGTTTTTTCGGCCTTTAGTCCTACTATCAGATTACTATTCCAAAGTTGCAATGCACTTTCATTTACTGCAATTAAAAACACTTCTTTTGCCAACACTACTTCTGAGATGTTTTTAATCTCCATACTCTCACCCGGTTCCAGTTTTTTACCGTCAACCCAGGTTCCATTTGAAGAATTCATGTCACTAATGAAGCATTGTTGCTCGAGCTGTACCAATTTTACATGTTCCCGGCTAATTCTGTGATCTGAGTCAACAATACGAATATCACTTGTTTTTCCACGGCCTATCTTGGTTATATCTCGAAAGCAGCGATAGCATATTCCTGAAGACAAACACACAACAACTGGCGGGATACTGGGTGCTGATACTATTGTCTGTTCAAAGTCATCCTCCATCCGCGTATCAACTATCGTTTCCTCGCCAACATATTCATTATCGTTTTGAAGATGCTCCTGTGTCACGCGCCCAGCATCAAGCAGTATGTCAGTTTCATTAGACAAATCATCGGTATTTTTCCCCACCGGAGTATCCATATCAATTTCTGTGCATTCCTTCACACTCTTATCAGGCTTCGATTTTTTATTGTTAATAATTTCATTGTCAACTATTGACGCTTCGAAATTTACTATTTTCACTGGAACTACATTATTGATGTTTTCTGATTCAGGCAAACGATACTCCTGAACCAGTACATTAGTATCCTGCCTGCCAATACAGGTTTTTAATGATGGTCCCATCATTATACGGTCTATAATCAAATCTGTTGGTTTCTCAGGACAATCGATCCATTGAACATTATTGAGCATCAAACGCATACCCAACGTCATTTTCGCATTGTTATAACGGACTGGAAGCAGGGGCTTTTCAATTTCGATAGCAAGATTAAGTTCATTCCGGCAATTATGTGAATCGACTGATTCTTTGCTCATAAAGTACAGAACCACGCTGCAATGCTGCAAATGGTCTGCAATGACCTCTGGCCAGTCTTCACCCGCATGAATCCCGCTATCATACCATAGTCTGCATCCATTTCTGGACAGGCGTTCAATTAGGGGATAAACAATTCCTTCATCTTTGTGGCTGTAGCAAACAAAGGCATATGGTTCTTTGCCCTCGTATGGTTTAGCATTACAGATCATGGTTCTCTCTCCACTTCTATCTCCAGCAATTCATTCAGTCCGCGATTCTTAAACATCTCATAGATTGATGATGGAGCACGTGTAAGCAACAGAATATTACCTTGTGTTTCCATTTTTTGTTCTATCCGCAGGAATACATCCATAACTGATGAGGACAAATATCTGACACTCGATAAATCAAGAGTAATTTTCTGTTTTGCAATCACACAGGAACTCAGTTCATCCCACAAGTCATTCGCTATTTCGCCGGAAAACTGACCTTCCATTTTGATCAATATACCATCTTGCAATACCGTCTCCTGTATTATAGCTATCTGAGTATCTGCATTATAAAATGCAATCCCATCATCGAGCAAAATTCTTTTCATAGTTTTTGTCCCTTCTCTGGATCATTCTATACTGTCACTCTGCTATCTGGCGAATTGCCATTTGATAGAACATCCCTTTTTGCTGCATCAGTGTTTCATAATTTCCCTGTTCAACTATATGACCTTTATCTATCACATAAATTCTGTCGCAGTTCATCACGGTTGACAGTCTATGAGCTATCACAACTCTTGTCATATGTCTTTTTTCCAGGCTCTCACAGACTTTCGCCTGGGTAATATTGTCAAGTGCGCTTGTCGCCTCATCGAAATATAGGATTGAAGGATTTGGAAAGATTGCCCGTGCTATAAGAATACGTTGTTGCTGTCCGCCGGAAATCGTCCCTCCTGATTCACTGAGAACCGTATTAATGCCCATAGGCATTGCATCAACATCTTCCTTCAGTCCAACATCTTGCAGCACTTCGTTTACTTGTTTCTTGTCAGGATGTGCTACTGCAATCGTTATATTATCAAATATACTACCAGCGATCAGTCTGCCATTCTGTAATACAACACCAATTTTCTTTCTTAAAGAATGCTTGTCTACTGTCGCAATGTCTTTTCCATCATAAAGCACACTACCACTCCATGGCGTTTCAAATCCAAGAAGTAGTTTTAACAAAGTGGATTTCCCACATCCTGACTGACCAACGAAAGCAACATACTCCCCAGGTCGGATATGAAAGGAAATATCATTTAATACAGCATTGCCTTCAGAGTATCCAAATGAGACATGCTCAAGTGAAATATCGCCTCGCAGCTCTTCAATGGGTTCCTTGTCCTCTTCATTTTCAATCGGTGTATCAAAAACCGGGCGGATTCTCTCTACTGTCGGTTTGGTTTGTAGGTATTCATTGAATGCAGATACCAATCCTGAGACCGCACCGGAAAAAGAACCGAAAGCAGAAGAAAAAGCAAGAAAGCTACCCATGGACAGATTCAGTTTGCTTTTTACCATCATATAGTAAAGAATCATAGAAAAAACTATTGAACTGGCATCCATGAGCACGCTAACAAATGAACCGATATGGTTTTCACGTATCTTTTCTTTCTTTTCTTTACTCACAGGCAGAGAGTACTCCAAGATAACCCTTTCTTCAGCGCCAGCCATTCGGATTTTCTCCACTCCGCTTAAATACTGATACAGTTTTCCTGTTGCCTCTCCCTGATATTCAGCAGAACGTTTTACATAACGGATAATCAATCTGTAAAGTGTCACGACGGCAATAGAATAAACAGTCAGCATTATCACCCCAGCTATAGCTAGCTTGCCAGAGTAATGAATCATTTGAATCAGATAAACCAAAGCGAAAACAAAGCCCAATCCATTTACTACTATTTTACTGACAAGCAGATTGGCTACCGTTCCCGTACCCATAATTCTTTGTGCTAAGTCTGCACTGTCATATTTGCGGAAAAAGTTCTCTGGTAGTTCAAATATTCTCTGATATATCGCATCCTGCAATTCATATCCGGCTCGACAGGGAATACGATACTCCTGCAGGTGCTGCACAATTGAGATAAAAACATTCCCAATCATAAAAGCGGCAACCACAAGACAAACCTGTGTCAGAACAGACATATTCCCCATAGGGATATATTCATCATAAATCAGCTGTGTCAGCTTAGGATTTAGTACGCCAATCAGTGCGCAAAGCAATCCAAGCACAGATAGGCCTACGATTTCACCAGTGCGTAAGCTTTTCCTGACAAAGTGAATAAGGTCTTTTCTGCCCAACTTATGCCCTGGTAATGTTCTTCGAATTGACCACGCTGTCGGCTGCAGTTTTCCAGCCATTGCCGTAGTCAGTTTTTTCTTTTCCTCTTTTCCTCCGTCGAAAATTCGGTAATGTCCAGTCCCTGCGGGATAGCATACAGCTAAGCCACTATCCTGCTGGACAATCAACACGCCGCAATCATTCTTATACCAATCTACATCCAATACTACCTCACGGCATATAAAATGTGCAGCACGTGCAATCTCAGGAACCGTCATCTCGCTAACAGAGTTTTCAATTTTCTTCTTGTCAGGTAAATCAATTCCACACTTTTCGCAGGCAAAATGCATTATCTCATAAAGAATATCATCATCTGTTCCATGAATTGAACTTTTTCCGCTGATTGCTCCAGCAATAACGCCAGCTGATGCTTTTGATGCGTTTTGTACGTTTTTTTCTCCACGCTGAATAAAGATATTTTCATTCAGCATGCGGCTTTTATAGTACTCTATAAGACTTCCTTCATACCCTTCATTTTCAAATGTTTCTATTCCAACATTTGTTAAAAATCTGCGTTTTAGGACTATTGTCATCGCACCAGGCATTACCTCTGCCAAAACTTTCTCTGTTTTGGCAACAAGCAGAAAGCGCCATTGATCATAGTTCTGGTCGCGCCACGCAAATGCCGGAATCACTTTATTGTTGCCATACTCTGCCAAAAGGATCCTTCTGCCCACATTGCCGGTTTTTTCAGATATCTGAACAATATAAATATATACTTCGCCCTCCAAGATACGTATAGCATCAGTTGGGGAAAGTGTATAATACGTCTCGTTTTTCTGAAGCTCAATCATTTTGTTGTCCACTTATAACTAGCCTCCACTTCAGGCTGAATTATTCCATGATTAAGTTTTAACAAAAATACGGTAGAATCCATCCTCTTGCATCAGGCTTTCATGCGTACCCCGCTGAATAATATGCCCTTTATTCATCACAACAATCTGGCTGCAATCACGGATCGCACTCAACCTGTGTGCTACGATTACACAAGTACATCCTCGGCGTCGAATATTGTCCATTATATTTTTTTCAACAATCGGATCCAAAGCGCTTGTGGCTTCATCCATAATGAGAATTGTCGGATTTGTCGCCAAAGCTCTCGCTATTTCAAGCCTTTGACGCTGGCCGCCCGAGAGATTTGAGCCGTTCTCCTCAAGCACGTAATTATATCCTCCGGGTTGTTGAACAATAAAATCATGAATGCAGGCATCCTTAGCGGCTGCAACGATATCATCTTCCAAGACTGCAGGATTCCACATACAAAGGTTATCCCGAATCGTTCCTGAGAAAAGAACGATGTTCTGGGATACTGTAGCAATACTTGCTTGCTTTACACGAGGATGGATTTTCGATATCTGCTGCCCGTCAAATAGCACCTCGCCGCTCCACGCATGATATAATCCGCTAATTATTTTCGACATTGTTGATTTACCGCACCCAGAAGGACCGACAAAAGCAATCGTTTCTCCACTTTTCAGTTCGAAACTAAATCCTTCTACAATAGGAGGTTTTAAACTACTGTATCCAAACGAAACATCACGCAAGACAATGTTCCCTGTTAATTTGGCCTTCTGTATGGGCAAGCTGGAAGAATTCAGTTCTTCATCCTGAGGATAACGTTCAATATCATCTACACGGCTGATATTGGACTTCAACACCTGCATGCTTTCAAAAAAACCGACTAGCTTATTAATAGGCTCACAAAAAGAATCAAACAAAGAATTAAACGCAACCAGCATGCCTGTTGTAAAGTTACCATGTATTACCAAAGCCGCACCGACCAAAAGAATCATCACATCCATGATTCTTCCGATTGCATCCGGAATAGCACCAATCACCTGCTGGAACCTTTTGAGTTTCTGTTCTTGAGAAGCATTTAGTGCCTGATGCCCAAGTAACCGGTTTGTATATTCCATTTCAAGACCGGATGCTTTGATCGTATCTGTTATACTTAATCCAGCACAGATTGCCCCGTAAAGCTTACCGCCGGCCATCTGTAATTTCATCGTTGAGTTAGCTATTGATTTGTTTGCAATCAGTGTAATAACAATCATGAATGTCATTCCAACCAAACCGATTGCTGTCAGAGCGGGGCTGTAAAGGAACAGAATTACCAAATAAAACAATGCAATTAGAATATTCAATGCAGTTTCAGCAAGATCACCCGCAAGAAACCCATTAATATCATCATTGTTATCCATTCTGCTAACCAAATCGCCCGTATATCGCTGATCAAAAAAAGCAATCGGCAGCTTGAACATGTGTGATAAAAAACGATATCCGCCAACCAGAGACATCTTGCTTTGCAGTTTTGTCAACAGCAAAGACCGATAATAGGTCAGTGTTTCTTTCAGCAAAAGGCATGCGCCCATGAAAACCAGCAAGCGAATCAGCCAATCTGTATATCCCTGCCCCAGAACATCATCCACGAAAACCTGTGAAAGCACCGGAAGAACAATTCCCGGGAATACCAGCAGAAGGCCAATATAGAAAAGCTTCAGAAGTACAGGCGTATGGCCTTTTACTCTCGTAAAAATAAATTCTACTGTATGGCCTTTCTTTTTTTCCTTAGTAAAATTCTCTGTTTTTTCAAACGTCAAAACAACACCAGTAAAACTGTCATCCAGTTCCCCGTATGTCAGCTTTCTCCTGCCAATTGCAGGATCGTTTAAATATACATACTTACCGCGAAACCCCTCTAGAACAACAAAATGATTAAAATCCCAGTGAATGATACATGGCATCGGGAGCTCCCGCAGCGCTTCTGTCTCTTTTCGATAGCCATGACAGTTTAGTCCAAAGCGTTTTGCTGCACGCATGATATTGGCAGCGTTGCATCCGTCACGTGATACGCCTGTTTCAATGCGCATTTGCTCCAATGGCAGAAACTTGCCATAGTATGCAAATATCATCGCCAATGATGCAGCCCCGCACTCTGTGGCTTCCATCTGCAGAATAGTGGGGGTTTTGGCATATGCTTTTTTCATTATTTGCTCCCCCAGAGATCCTTCAGTTTTGCGATAAACTTGGTAATAGGCGGAACCTCTTCTGTTATTATCTTAACCGAGCACATTTCCGGAACACTTAACCCACGCGCTGCTCCTTTCTCATTGGACCACGCATAACCACTTTTCGTATTCCGATCAACATTCAGTTCGCAGGTCACCGCACAGACAGGTCCATTGTTAGTAAAGGAAGAAGCTATTCCGTTATTCTTTCCCACCACTGCCTCAATACCATCACCAGATGTCGCCGATGTATCGATATTGATTACGCGTCCACTCATATGGCCATATGTACTACCGTCAGCAGAAGAAAGAAAAACATTTACCTTCATGCCACGTTGTATTTTTCCTGCATCTCCAAGAGAGACATAACATACAACAACTTCTTTTTGACCCGAGGACAAATACGGACGGACGCGAATCAATTCTGTCTGTGCGTCTACCTTATCACTGACTTTCACAAGGACTTGAGAAACATAACCCACCTGATCAGAGTATAAAGTTTCTTTGATGCCATAGTTATTGATAATCTCTGCAACCACTCCGGTGCCCATATTCAGAGTTTCACCCTGTGTGACAATCATCTGCACCGTTCCGTTTATACCGGCTTTAATCGTGTTGGTAGACGTATTTGCATTAACAATCATTCCATTGGCAGTAACAGTTGTAGGCAACGTCCCAATAATAGACCAGATGATTGTTGCAATAATTATTACTGTTACGCCAACCAATGCCAGCCACGATAGTGGTGATGTTATTTTCAGCGTTTTATCCAATTGTTCAACCGAGGTCAGTTTATCCAACGCGCTTTGGCGAAAAACGCTTTTCATATGCTCATACCATCCTTTAATCTATTCCCGCAAGCATCTTCCAACTTATGGATTCCCCTATGAATCAGCACACGGACATTGCCGGCACTCAATCCCAACACGGCAGCTATCTCCTGATCATCCTTTCCTCCCCAATAGCGGAGTATGATTGCTTGTCGCTGATTATCCGATAATCCTGTTAACGCTTGTGCCAGCTCCTGGCGAACCTCCGTAATCCAAACGGCACGTTCCATGTCATTAACATTAGCTGGCAGAATGCGTTCATAGTCATCGATGTTATCATTATCGCGATGATCCCTGCAATAATTCTTCCACCTGCTTCTGGCTACCATATAGACCCAGGATGAGTATGAAGCCTTCTGAGGATCATAATCCGACCAATGCTGTGCACAGTAAAAGAAGCTCTCGCTAGCTATGTCCTCAGCATCCTGTTTTGACGCGCATCTGTTTGTCAAATAAGCTACAATCTTTTTGTAGTATAAAGAGAAAAACTCCTGATATGTCAATGTACCCGGAGAAGCATCGACCATAAATACATTCCTCTCAATAAATAGTATTATTATCCATTATGTCATTAACGATTATATCATATTGTTCTCGATGAATTATTAAAAAATCATTAAATACCATTAATCCGTATTAGTAACAAGCTATTTTTATAAATCTACTCAAAAAAGTAAAATATATACGGCTCATGTAACCAAATCTATTTTTCAGTGTATTAACCAGTGTAAGGAAAACTGGACAATCAGAAAATCCTGTCTTCGTATTCTTTTCTTTCAAAGCATCTTTTACTGTTTATTTATGCCACTGACAGCTAATAACATCCACAACTCGCATCTCGTATTATTCCTACCTAATTCCTGTACACATATGTAAAAACGGAGGACATGAATAATATGACTGAACAAGAAATGATCCAGCTGATCTCAAGTGCAGACAGTTATGAAAATGCAGTTAAGCTTCTCGAAGAAAACGGCTATCCTCAAACAGAAAAACTTCTTGAAAACATTAGTGAAGAAAAGTTCGGAGAATTACAGGAAAAAGATCTTGAATCGGTCGCTGGTGGATCCGTATTTTTTGCTCTGCGGCTAATCCTTGCTAAGCTAAAAACCAAGTCAGGAAACAACACCCATACTTCCAGCAGCGGAAGTATTCATGGTAGTGGAGGTGGAAGACACGGCTAATCATCCATTGGAGATACTGGCAGAACGATATCCACAATTGTTGCTGCCAATCAGCTCGGAAACAGCATCCTCAGATCTATATCGCGATACCGTGCTACGCGGAAAACCAGTGCACGGTTTTCTTGATTTCAGTCTTTCAGAATATGACTGGTTGAAAACATATATTACTCCCGCAGGATCTGTAGAAGTGCTTTTTCTGAATGAAAGAGCTGATTTTGAGCATGCTCTTCGCGCATTGGCATATCGATGCAGCGCATGTGATATTCCTGCCTTTATTGGCGCCAACACAATAATTGGGCTCAATAACTGGAAAAAGATAAATACACATAAGCAGAAATATCTGCTTTCCGGCGGATCTGATTGGAAAACAGAATTCAGATTGTTTACTGCAGATAAGAACAATTACCAGGATACGATCATTATACTGAGTTCCGGAGAATACAGTGCGATCTCCTCCGTAAAAGCAGGTATCACAAAAGACGAATGGCTGAGCAAATCTCTAATAATCCGTTGTTATCATGAACTGACACATTTTGTCTGTCGAAAGCTTTGGCCTTCTGATATAGATCTCATTCGTGATGAAGTTCATGCTGATTTAGTCGGTACCTATGCTGCCTTTGGAGTATGCCGACCGAATCTGGTAAACAAATTCCTTGGTATCGAAAATGGATTATATGTAGGGGGGCGTTTGCAGCATTATGTCCAGGATAGTGAACTGGAGAATGCTATAATCAAGGTCAATCGCTTATTGGAAACATATACAACGAAGATAGCTGAAATCAATTCTCATGACGTTTATGAGCTAATGACGATTAGATTATCTGATAACCCATGATTTCATATATAATACTGTTTCATGAAAGAATATGACGTCCATAAACCAGTACAAGTTATTACCAGTTTACTTGCGTATGCTTTATGAGATAAGTGGAATTCCGACAGTTTTATCTAAATCACCTGCCTGCCATAGATCTCATTCTCTAAGCAACAGCATTTCATTTATGTCATTTCATTCTGTCTTTACTTCCAGTGTTACTATCTTTTATGGGAATTTTATAACAATAAACAAGTTCTTTCGTTATCTCGTAATAATACTAAAAAAGCACTCTGTCGCTGAGACAAAGTGCAAAAGCTATCATTGGATGTTTTCTATTTCGGCATAATAATTCAGAAATAGAATTACCAGCCTTTTTTCTTTCTGGAATTGATAGTAGCA
>JAEEGL010650720.1_pt1 | contig 22489 bp, 16 predicted proteins | sample 9134231 | NCBI WGS metagenome assembly JAEEGL01 (sample SAMN16246548, study PRJNA631951) | gut metagenome | biome: gut microbiome; feature: rumen; material: fiber-attached | host: Bos | place: Iran: Karaj | collected 2018-10
ACCCGTATCCCCAGGGAGTCGGGTCATGAAGAGCCCATGACTGCTTTTCTTCAGCAGTTCGCCAAAGAAAGGAATCTCGAATGCAAAACTGACCTGATCGGGAATGTCTGCATTGCCAAACCTGCTTCACCTGGCAAGGAACATGTTCCAATCCTGGTACTTCAGGGGCATCAGGACATGGTTTGCGAGAAGTTGGCCGGAGTGAATCACGATTTCCTCAAGGATCCTATTGATTATGTCATCGAGAACGGCTGGATGATTGCCAAGGAGACCACCCTGGGTGCAGATGACGGAATCGGAGTTGCAGCCATGCTTGCCCTGCTGGAGAGTGACCTCCCTATGGGCAGGATTGAATGCGTTTTCACCATTTCCGAAGAGACCGGGATGGACGGGGCCTTCGCAATGGAACCCGGTTTCTTCACCGGGAGGACCTTGATAAACCTGGATTCTGAAGATGAAGGCCAGATGTTCATCGGTTGTGCCGGTGGGATAAACACGATAGCTCATTTCAGCTATGAACATGAAGATCTCGCTTCCGGTTATGCACCTGTCCGTCTCGAGATTGGAGGAGCAATCGGTGGCCATAGCGGAGACGACATCAACAAGGGAAGGGTGAATACGATTCAGCAGATGGCACGTTTCCTCTATTCAGAATCGAAGCGCGGAATGCAGTTGATTATGATAACTGGAGGCAACAAGCACAATGCGATCGCGCGTGAATGCCACGCCATTGTTGCTGTACCTGACCGCGATGCCACAGTCAGCAGATTCAGGGAGTTTGGTGAAGAACTGAAGGTGGAGTTCTCCAGGACGGATCCTGGAATAAAGGTCAGCGGCAAGCCATATCGCTGCACGGAGAAACCGATCAACTCTGATGTGGCCGGGCGTCTTATCAGTTCGCTCTTTACCTGTCCCCACGGCGTCGAAGCCATGAGCCAGGACATTCCTGACCTCGTGGAAACATCGAATAATCTTGCATCAGTGAGAATGATGAGACAGGGCGAGATCGAAATCGTCACAAGCCAGAGAAGTTCAGTCACTTCACAGCGGAAAATGATTGCATCCAAGGTCGAAGCCAATTTCATCCAGGCTGGTGCCGAGGTTGAACATGTTTCGGAGTACCCCGGTTGGAAACCGAACCTTGACTCGAAGATCCTTCAGGTCTGTGTTGATTCCTACAGGAAACTCTTCGGATGCGATCCTGAAGTGAAGGCCATACATGCCGGTCTGGAATGCGGTCTCTTTGGAGAAAAGTTCGGTGACCTGGACATGATATCCTTTGGCCCCACACTTCGCGGAGTTCATGCACCTGGTGAAAAACTGGATCTTGCATCCCTGGACAAATTCACGGATCATCTCATCGACGTTGTCACATCATTCAGATAGCTATGGTCAAGATAGCTCCCTCAATCCTGGCCGGAGATTTCCTCCATCTTGAGAAAGACATCAGGATGCTGAACGAACACGCCGACCTCCTTCACTTCGACGTGATGGACGGAAGTCTCGTGCCCAACCTTTCCTTCGGCTTCCCGATAATGGAGGCCGTCGCTCCCATAGCCGAGATACCAATGGACGTTCACCTCATGATTGTCAACCCCGACAAGTACATCGAGCGGTTTGCCAAGGCTGGTGCCTCATACATCAGTTTCCACCTTGAAGCAGCGGACCTTGCAGGGAAAGATGTCTCGGAATATATCTCACTGGTCCATGACTGCGGAGCAAAGGCGGGAGTGGCCATTAATCCGGATATCCCTGTAGAAAGACTCTTCCCATATATTGATGAAACAGATTTCTTCCTTGTCATGTCTGTGTTCGCAGGATTTGGCGGGCAGAGATTCATCGAAGAATCTGTGGGAAGGATCGCCACCTTGAGAGAGGCGATGGACAGAAGGGGAGTCTTCAAGGATATCGAGGTTGATGGCGGAGTTTCTGCATCGAATGCAAAGGTGCTGTCAGACGCCGGTGCCACTATGCTGGTTGCCGGAAGTTCTGTTTTCAAGGCTGAGGATCCGGCAATGGCAATAGCTGAAATGAGAGTTTAGATAATGTAACTTATCTCTTTGAAGGCGAATGTTTCACGTTCGCCTTTTTTGTTTTGCACCACAAGGAGTCCCTGCTTGTTCACTCCGATTATACGTGCCTCGAAAGCAGTTCCGTCCGAACAACGGACATAGTCATGGAATTCTCCCTTGCGATACAGCTTCTCTTCGTAGCCTGAGGAGTCCGAACCTGGGGAAAGGTACAGGGAAAAGGCAGTGGCCAGGTGGACATAGAGATCCTCCAATTCTTTTTCGGGATCATATTCATCCCCGGTTACCAGAGACATCGATACAGGATTCACCAGTTCAGTTGGGAATCGTTTCTGGTTGAGATTGAGTCCGATTCCGATTATGCTGTGCTTGAGGGATTTGCCATCAAGGACATTCTCTATGAGCATGCCGCATATTTTACGGTTCCGGTAGTAGATGTCATTAGGCCACTTGATCTTGCAGGGAATGCCTTTCCCGTCAAGATATGTAAGGACTCCGAGAGTGGCTGCCCTTGTTATTTTGAACTGATCCCCTGAATCCAGATGAGGGATTCCCTCCTGCCCAAACTTTAGAAGCATCGAGAAAGTGAGGTTCTCACCCTTCGCCGCAACCCAGGTATTACCACGCTGCCCTCTTCCTGCTGTCTGGAACCTTGCAGCTACTACTGACAGATTGTCATATTCGGAAATATGCCTTGCAAGCTCGTTCTGGGTCGAATCTGTCTCTTCAAGCCATCGTATGGGCAGGTGCTTAGTCATTGGCTAGATAATTGTCTTATTTTTATTATATTTGTCAAATTAGGTTAATGCAAAATTAGCAAAGTTTATTAAAATGATTACACACGATCTGAGAGTGATGGCCGATGCGATGCTCGACAAGAAAGCCCAGAATGTCGTAGGAATTGACCTTAGGACTATGGGTACAGCCATAACCGACCATTTCATGATCTGCAATGCCGATTCAACAACAAATGTCAATGCCATAGCCGACAACGTCATCGAAAAAATGCGTGAGCTCGGGCGGAAGCCTTTCCGTACACAGGGGATGGAGAACAATTTCTGGATCATCCTTGACTACGGAGACATCGTAGCCCACATTTTCCTGACCGAGTACAGGCAGTTCTACCGGCTGGAGGATCTCTGGGCGGATGCCCCGCAGAAGACCTATAAGGACCGGCCTAAAACAAGAAAGACTACAAAAGATGCAGAATAACAATAACAACGAACCGAAGAAAAAGGTCTACCGCGTGCGGTTCAACTTTTCCTGGATCTATCTCCTGCTGGTTTTCGGCATAGGGTGGCTGCTTCTCAACAACAGTGGCGCCAATCCCCAGAAGATAGAATGGGCCGAGGTCAAGGAGATATTCCAGACCGGAGACATCAAGGAGATACGTTACGTCCGCAATAATTTCAAGGGTGACATTACCATAAGGCCTGACCGCCTGGCAAAGTATGCTGACAAGTTCGGAGGCAAGGTGCCAACGTCTTCACCTCATTTTATCTTCCTGGTTTCCGACAAGTTCGATGCCGAGAAGGAATTCGGTGAACTCAACGGGCAACTGTCTACTGACGACCAGGTCAAGATAGTGATGGAGAATGAAAGCCATGCATGGGCAGACATCCTCGAGTGGATGATATTCCCCATACTGCTCATCCTCATGTATGTCTGGATGTTCCGCAGCTTCAACAAGAACATGGGCGGAGGTCCCGGTGGCCCCGGTGGCGGAATATTCAGTGTCGGGAAATCCACCGGCAAGCTTGCTGACAAGGACAAGGTGAATGTCAATTTTAAGGATGTGGCCGGTCTCTATGGTGCGAAGGAAGAAGTGATGGAGATCGTGGACTTCCTCAAGAATCCTCAGAAATATACGTCCCTTGGTGGTAAGATCCCCAAAGGTGCCCTTCTCGTCGGTCCTCCGGGGACAGGTAAGACCCTTCTCGCCAAGGCAGTGGCGGGGGAGGCAAATGTGCCCTTCTTCTCCATTTCAGGGTCTGACTTCGTAGAGATGTTCGTAGGTGTTGGAGCATCAAGGGTCCGCGACCTTTTCCGCCAGGCCAAGGAGAAAGCTCCGTGCATAGTGTTTATCGATGAGATTGACGCAGTTGGCCGCGCCAGGGGAAAGAATGTCGGTTTTTCATCAAATGACGAAAGGGAGAACACCCTCAATCAGCTCCTGACTGAGATGGACGGTTTTGACACTAATTCCGGTGTCATCATCCTCGCCGCGACAAACAGGGCAGACATCCTGGACAAGGCTCTTATGAGGGCCGGAAGGTTTGACCGCCAGATACATGTTGAACTCCCTGAGTTGAAGGAAAGGGAAGAGATATTCCTCGTTCACATGAGGGGACTGAAGATAGCCAAGGATTTCGATGTCCACTTTATGGCGCAGCATACTCCTGGTTTCTCCGGTGCCGACATAGCCAACGTCTGCAACGAGGCCGCCCTTACCGCGGCAAGGAAAAACAAGACTGAAATCGACCGTCAGGACTTCCTCGATGCTGTTGACAGGATAATCGGAGGTCTTGAGCGTAAGAGTTCAATCCTTACTCCGGCGGAGAAAAAGACCACGGCATACCACGAGGCAGGCCACGCCACTGTTGGCTGGTTGCTTCCATATTCGGATCCGGTCTTCAAGGTCAGCCTGATTCCAAGAGGAGAGGCCCTTGGATTGACATGGTACCTTCCCGATGAGCGGAAGATACTCTCCAAGTCCTATCTGATGGACCAGATGTGCTCCCTGATCGGTGGCCGTGTAGCTGAGGAAATTATCAACGGAGAGCCTGCTACCGGTGCCCTTAACGACCTTGAGCGCCTTACCAGGATAGCTTACAACATGGTCCAGTACTATGGAATGAGCGAAAAGGTAGGTGAGCTTTCATTCTATGATTCTTCAGGTGCCAGGGGTTATGACCTCACCAAGCCCTATAGCGAAAAGACTGCAGAACTGATGGACAAGGAAGTAAAGGACCTTGTGGATGAAATCCATGAGAGGACTAAGAAGATCCTCCTTGAACACAAGGATGGTTTTGTCCAGATGGCCAAACTCCTTTTGGAAAAAGAGGTTATTTTCGCGGAAGACATAGAAAAGATATTGGGACCTAAGGTCAAGCCAGCAGAAGAGCCGGAGGAATCTAAAACTGAGTCCGATGAATAATGTAACTGTCAGGACGATTTCGGGAGCCGCCTTCATAGTCGTGATGGTGGCTTGCCTTGTTTTCAACAAGTATCTCTTTGCCGGGCTCATGGTGACCATAATGTCTATCATGTTGCTGGAGTTTTACCACATAACAATGGGCCACAGCTACACATTTTCGAAGGTCCTTGCCATAATAGCCGGGATTTTCCTCTTTGGTGTCCTGTTCGCTGCATCGACCTACCATATACCGATGCGTTTCGTGGCACTTGTGATGATCCCAGTCTTCATCGTGATGATCACTTCCCTGTACGTCAAGGATAAGGAAGAGTACGGCAAGTTCTCCAATATCTACACAGGCCTGCTTTATATCGCAGTTCCCATAGCCCTTGGAAACTTGATCGCTTTCGACAAGGCTGGGAATTTCAGCGGCAATCTCCTGCTCTGCTTCTTCATCATTATCTGGTGCTCCGACGTTGGAGCCTTCTCCTTTGGCCTTTCCCTTGGGAAGAAGTTCCCCGCAAAACTGTTTCCTACCGTGTCTCCCAAGAAGACCTGGATCGGATTCATCGGTGGTCTCGTGGCCTCTGTCGTGGCTGCTGTTGTCCTATATGAGGTAGGTCTCCTGAGGTTCCCCCTGATCCATTCAATCATCCTCGCCATAATAATGTCAGTTGCCGGAGTTTACGGTGACCTTTTCGAGTCCCAGTGGAAGAGAGTCTATGGCGTCAAAGATTCCGGCAATATCATTCCAGGACACGGAGGCCTTCTGGACCGTTTTGACAGCACTCTGATGGCGATGCCTTTCGGCGCTATTTATCTCGGCATATTCGACCTTCTCTAAATAAAGAAAGATGTTAGTAATCGACAAGGATTCAAAGGGAACGATCGCTTCGATCTGGGCCGTGGTTGCATTGATCGCTGTCGTTCTAATAGTATTTGTCAAGAATCCGTGGGTACTGTGGCCGATCCTGGCCGTCCTCCTGCTTTTTGCATTCTTCGTTCTCTGGTTCCACAGGATCCCTAACCGCAAGCCTGCTGAAGGCGATGAATCTCTCGTCACATCAGTTGCAGACGGAAAGGTGGTTATCGTTGACCGGGTCTATGAAAAAGAGTATTTCAAGGGAGATTGCATTATGATCTCCGTTTACATGGATTTCTTCGATGTCCATGCGAATTACTGGCCGATAAGCGGCGAAGTGTGCTACTACAAGTACCATCCTGGCCGGTACCTGATGGCATTCCTACCCAAATCATCCGAGAAGAATGAGCATTCATCCACGGCTGTCCGCAACTCCCGTGGAACAGTGTTTTTCAAGCAGATTGCCGGCACTTTCGCCAGGAGGATCGTCTGTTACTCTAAAGAGGGTTTGAAGGTGGAGAGAGGAACGCAATGCGGGATTATCAAATTCGGTTCCAGGATCGACATTTTCCTTCCACTGGATGCAGAAGTTCTGGTCAAGGAAGGTGAATATACCAAAGCGAGTGTAACTCCTTTGGCCAGGCTCAGCTGACGGAGTCCTTTTCTATCAGTTCCAGCAATTTGTCAACTGCTTCTTCCTGGGGTACATGCCTAAGAAGGGGAGTCTTCCCTTTGTAGATCGAGACCTTGTTGTTGCCTTCTCCAACATAACCCCAGTCAGCATCAGCCATTTCACCTGGTCCGTTGACTATGCATCCCATCACGGCGATCACTGTATCCTTCAGATGGGAAGTCTTGGACTTGACCTCTTCAAGGGCTTTCTGGAGGTCGTACATTGTCCTTCCGCATCCTGGACAGGCAATGTATTCAGTCCTATAGAACTTGCGCCTGGTTGCCTGCATCAGTTCATCAACGAGATAGGCTCCGACACCAGATTCCTTTATTTGAACTTTATTACCAGAGTCATCCACGTACTCTCCGGTAAGTTCGAGTTCATCAAGGTCCCTGTCCAGAAGGCGTTTCCCGAAATCACAAGAAACGTCGAAGAGAAGGGTTTCCCAGGAAGGGGAGTCATAATTGGCAACAGCCTTCCTCCCATTGATGGTCAGGGAGGTAAGGGAGGAAACTATCTTTCTGCCATAGCGCAATGAAAGGTACTTGGCTGCTGGGAGCTCATCTGCAGGATCTTCGGTAAGCGATACCCTTACGGTGTCCCCGATCCCTTCGGAGAGCAGGGTTGAAATCCCGACACATGACTTGATCCGACCGCTGTCCCCATTTCCTGCTTCAGTCACTCCAACATGCAAAGGGAATATGTGTCCTTCCTCTTCCATTGCCCTGGTAAGCCTTCTGTAAGCCTCCACCATTACAGCGGTGTTGCTTGACTTGAGAGAAACCACGACATTAAGGAAATCTTCCTTGACACACATGCCCAGCCATTCCATGGCAGCCTTAGCCATTGCTTCAGGGGTATTGCCGTACAGGTTGGTGATGTAGTCTCCCAAAGAACCATGATTTATACCCACTCTGATTGCAGTCCCATTCTCTTTGCAAACTTGAATGAGCCTGGCGAACTGCCTTTTGGCCTCTTCGTGATCCTTATGGAAGTTTCCGGGATTGATTCTGACTTTCTCCACGTACGGAGCAACCGAAATCGCCGTCTGCGAGGAGAAATGGATATCTGCCACCAATGGGACTGTAATTCCTTGTTCCAGCAGAGAATCCTTTATCTTTCTGATGTGTTCGACATCGGACTGCCCCGGAACTGTGATCCGGATCATCTGTGCACCCTTATCGCGGAGCCGGACACATTGTGCAACTGTAGCTTCAACGTCAGAAGTATGTGTGTTGCACATGGTCTGGACAACTATCGGGTTGCCACCGCCGATGAGTACATCACCGGCTTTCGCTATCAGGATTTGCTTCATTTTCCGGGAAATAGACTTGTTTATAGGCTTCACGTCTTATCTGCCCCCTGGTCTTTCCTGTCCTCTTTGTCAATTGGAAATAGATCCCTGCAGTGAGCATTATGTCGAGAGGGTATGCGAAACGGTAGAAGTCCTTGCTGTAGTAATCAGGATTATAGAGAGTTCCCCAGGAATACCTTACATTACCGTTGACATGGAATTCAAAGGGATCGAAGACAATTCCGAAGCCGACTCCTCCTGTGATTCCGTAGTCCAGTCTCCTGTCCCATTCCATGAAAGCATGACGGTATTCCTCAAGGACACGATCGCCGATCCTCTCTATGCTGAGCCTGTAACCGCCATAGATTCCGAGGTCTGCCATAACTTTGAAGTGGAGGCCATCAGAGTGGAAATGGGCCATGAAGGGCACTTCTGCATATTCAATGATGGCTTTCTCGGCGCCTTCAAGGTTCGGCGTGATCCCAGTCTCCTTGTTCTCTTTGAACTGGTAGCCTTCGTGGCTGTAGCGAGCACCCAACTTGAATCCGAAATTCGGACTTCCGTCGAAGAGTTTGCCGTATTTGAGGATGAAAACGCCGTAGGTGCCAGGGGCAATCATGTAGGTCTGGGTCTTGGATGGATTAAACTGCATCTTGCTGGCAGAGGCGCCATATTCCACTCCGATAAGGGTGTAGTCGTTAAGGGAGAAAACCCTTCTAAGAGAATCCTTTGGATTCTGCGCTTGGAGGCTTGATGCTATGAGGGCCAGAAGGATGGCGGCTATTGTATTCCGGAATCTTACCATATTCATTCCTCCCTCATTTTGCCCATGAATTCCAGGATGTTCAGAGCCTGGGTTATCTCACTCCTTTCGGGGATGTCGAATGTGTCGGAATCATTTGTCCTAAGGAACTTTACCTTTTCAGGCTGCCTGTGTTTAAGAAGGATTCCGGTATCGACTATTCCATTGCGGTTTGCATCCTCGGTTATTCTGATGCAGTACTTGCCTTTCTTTAAATAGGGGAAAAGGAGAGACTTGTCCGAATCAATGATGAACTGCTGGAGCACCTTTGATTTCTTTTCATCGAGCATCTCGATTATGTACTTCCTGTCAACACCGCTGACATCAAGGGTGAATGAACTCAGATCATCTCCCTTAGGCAGGGAAACCTTCACCTGGGTGCTGTCATTCCAATGGCCATTGATGTCTCTGAAAGACCTTTGTGGAACCTTGAAGACATATTCGTAACCTTGCATGATCTGCACTTCCGGTGTGATAATATAGCGTCTTATGTTCAGGGAATCCCTTTCAATCCTGAAATGCTCTTTCTGCTCAACCTGTTTTGGGTTTATAGACTTGAAAAGGAGAGTGTCGAAATCACCCAGGAAGGGAGGGTCGGCAAATTCCATTATGATTCCGTTCTGCTCGAAGGTCTCGGGAACAGCCGTAAGAGTTATTGCACAAACAGTATCGGCATGTTCGATTTTCTTCTTTTGCTGCCTGCCTTTGGGCTTTTTCTCATCTATCAACTTGAAATCTTCGGTAACCGGATTGAGAACCCCCAAACTGTCCGTCTTCCAATAATTGACGAAAAGGTGGAGGGTGTCGGGCATGGGGGAGGCGTCATTGATCCACAGGAGCAAACTGTCCTGCTGGATATTGAATTCGCTGATGATCTTGTCAGAAGGGAATCCTTTGAACCAGAGAGAATCGATCCTGGCTTCCGGAGCCATGAAAGTAATATAGGATGCCCTGTCAGAGGTTCTCACCTTGTTCATCAACATCTGCTTGGAGGGCTTCTCCCTGAACACTACAAGATCGATGTCAGACTTGCGGGCAAGACAGGACACGGTGTCTTTCATGTCGTATTTCTTCAGCTCGGCAACGTCTTCATCTACCACATGGAATGGCTTTATAAGGGTGTCGAGGAAGGCGATGCGGTCTTCATCAGGATCATAGATATTGTTATTGTTGGCATCGACGACAGCATATGCCCTGTAAAGTGTGTCTTTGATGTTCCTGAGTGAGAAGAACCCCCATTCATCAGTCTTTACCGCAGCTACAGGACGTTTCAGCAGCACAGCAGAATCCGCATGGTCCTTGTATAGCATGACCGTAGCTCCTTTGATAGGTTTGAGGTTGTTACAGTCATAGACGCTCCCGGTAATGTACATCGAATCGGCTACATCCCCGGTTGAGAACCATGTTGTATAACCAGGGAACAAGTTGCCTTCATTGTTGTCCGCTATGGCTCCGGTCAAATCCACCGTGTATGTGATGTCCGGAAGGAGGTCTTCCTCGAAATAAACGACGACACTCTTCCCCTTAATCTTATACTTCGGTGGCTTAACTTGAGGAGGGGAGAGATATATGCCCTTGGGATCCTTTACGGTAACATATTCATTGAAAGTAAAGACGACTTCAGTTCCGCTCACGGGTACTTTTACGGTTCCGGGCTTGGGGCTGACCTTGACTATGGAAGGCGGGATGGTGTCCTTCAGTCCCCCTGTCGGTGCCTGGGTGGTGTTCGCGCAGGAATGCGAGAACATTGTCGACAGAATGATGATTGCTGCCGTGATCAAGGGGAAGAATCTGGAAAGGAACTTTTTCATAATGGTCTTTGCATCCTTCAAAAATCAGGCTTATATGTCGCTCCTGACTACACTTTGTATGCCATCGATCGAACTGAGCTTCCGAATCATCCTGTCAAGGGCACTCCTGTCATGTACATTCAGGTCTATGTAGCCTTCGAAGATACCCTCCTCTGTGCTGAGGTAAACCTTTTTCATGTTGACTCCCATTACCAGTGATATATACCTGGATATTTCGTTGAGAAGTCCGACCCTGTCGATTCCCTTGATTGAAAGTCTGGCAGGGAAGGTAGTCTTGTCAACATCTGTTCCCCAACTGGGAACTACGACCCAGTCGCCATGCTTGGAGGCGATGCTGTCAGCCACGGGGCATGTCTTCTTATGTACAGTCAGCGTCCCATCCGGGGCCTTGATACCGATAACGGCATCACCTGGGATAGGCCGGCAGCAAGTGGCTATCACATAGCTGCTCTTCTCTTTCGCCACCTGACTCTGGCTGTCCCTCCTCCTGTTGAACATCGAGATATACCATGGGCCTCTGCTTCCGGAATTACTGGCAGACAAGACCTCACCAATAGTAGGATCAGGGTTTATGAGACCAAGCCCGACGCGGAAATATAGCTCTTCCACATTCCGTCCCGGAACCTTGTAATACCTTGCCAGTGATTCTGCAGAGTCATTGTTCAACCGGTAGCCGATACTCTCGAGCTTGTCGGAAAGGGTCTTGCGACCAACCTCGACGATCTCTTTCTTGTTACCCTTGAAATAGTCGATAACTACGTTGCGGGCATGCCTCGTGTGAAGGAACTGCAGCCATTCCCGTTTTGGATGCTCGTTTTCGGCAGTGATGATTTCGACCTGGTCACCTGTCTTGAGAACATGGGAAAGGGGGACCAGGCGCATGTTGACCTTGGCGGCGATTGCCTTGTTACCGATCTCAGTGTGAATCCCGTACGCAAAGTCGAGGGCAGTAGAACCTTTGCTCACCGATTTCTGCTCTCCCTTGGGAGTGAAGACAGTGATGTCAGTGCTTACCAGGTCGTTATGGATAATGTCCAGGAGTTCCAGCGCATTGACATCAGGACTGACCAGGATCTCCTTCACCTTGGCCAGCCACTTGTCCATCTCGCTGTCATTCTCGCTGAGGTACCCCTCCTGTTTATAAGCCCAATGGGCGGCAATACCCTTTTCAGCGATGTCATCCATCCTCTTGGACCTGATCTGCACTTCGATCCAGATACCCTTGTCACTCATCAGTGTACAGTGAAGGGCTTCATAGCCATTGCTCTTGGGATGCTTGACCCAATCCCTTACCCTGTCAGGCTTGTAACGGTAGATACCGGTGATGATTGAAAAGATATGATAACACATGTCCCTCTCGGACTCCTTCCTGTCAGAGTCGGGAGTAAAGACAATCCTCAGGGCAAAAAGATCATAGACCTGTTCGAATGGGATATTCTTGGTCTGCATCTTATGCCATATGGAATAGGGAGTCTTGACCCTTTTCCTGATCTCGAAATTGAACCCTGCCTTAGAGATGGCTTCACGGATGGGGGCGATGAATTCATCAATCTGCTTCTCCTGGCCTTCGATATTCCGGTTGACGAGGGCTGAAATTTCCTTGTAAGCATCCGGTTCCTTGTACCTGAGCCAGATGTTTTCCATTTCGGACTTGATCTCATAGAGACCCAGACGATGGGCGAGGGGAATGAATATGAACATCGTCTCGCTCAAGATCTTGTCCCTCTTGAATTCAGGCATCGAGTCGATTGTCCTGCAATTGTGAAGGCGGTCTGCAAGCTTTATCAGGACGACGCGGACATCGTCATTGAGGGTCAGAAGGATCCTTTTGAAATTCTCGGCCTGGAGGCTTTCAGAATAAGCATCCTCCTGTCGTTTTGCCCTGTCCTCATTGTCAAGCACAACCTTGATTTTGGTCAGGCCATCCACCAGACTGGCGATCTTGTCACCAAATAGGTTCCTGATGTCATCAACAGTATAATCAGTGTCCTCGACGACATCGTGGAGAAGGGCTGCAGCAATGGATTTGTAGCCCAGGCCAATATTGCTGACCACTATCTTGGCCACCTCTATAGGATGGATAATATATGGCCCGCCCGATCTCCTGCGGACATCCTTATGCGCCTCGTTGGCGAAATCAAAGGCCTTCTGCACAACATCAAGCTCTTCCTGGTTCGCACATCTGCGGCGGGCAGCTTCCTTAAGTTGCCCATAGCTTTCCTGGATAAGCTCGTAATCCTTTTCAGTGAATTTCGACAGGCTCATGCTACATCTACTACATTGTCAGTTACTACTGCCTTCTCCATACCTTCAACGGTTTGGAATGAATAGGAGAACTGCGCTCCGTACAATATGATAAGCCACCCGAACCTCAGCCACATCATGAACAGTGGAAGGGCGGCAACTGCGCCATATACGGCATTTATGTTGGTGACCAGGACCTGGGTTTCCAGGTACAGGTATTGAAGGATCGTGAACGCTATCCCGGCCCATAGGGCAGCTTTCAGCGCATACCGGTATTCCACGTGGGTCGCAGGAATGAACTTGTACATAGCTGAAAGAGTCATTATCGCAACCCCAGCGAAAATCACCCATCCAAGGAAGGAGGTAATCTTGTCGGTAACCCCGATACTATTAGGAATCAGGTCCAGAACGTGGGTATAAACTACGGTGCCAGCGAAGAAGATGATCACTATGAATGGAATCAGGATCATTATGATAATGTCTATTCCATAGCTCTTGAGAGCCTTACGGCGTGGTTTCCTGACGTGCCAGACATTATTGAAAACCTTTTCCACCCGGTTCATCATCCAGATTACGAGCCATACGAAAGAGAGGGCGGTAATGAGTCCGAACAGTCCTGATTTGGAAGCATCGATTATGTTGGATGCACTGCTCATCAATGTGTCAATCACTGTCTGGCTGATGTCTGCTGAGTACAAGGCATCGCGGAGAACAGTCTCAAGCCCGAATCCGCTCGTGATAGCAAAACTTACTGCCACCAGGGGGACAGCGGCAAGGGTGCAGAAATAGCTAAGTGCAACCGACTGGAAACCTATCTTTTCACCGGCGAAATTGCGGAGGGCGTCAATGATGACTTTAATATCCCTGAACAGTCTTGCCTTAGCCTTTGAAAACTCGTCAAGATTGAATTGCCAGATATCATGTCCGAGGAACTTCTTCATCCACCGGACATAACTCTTGATCTTGAACACCAGCTCTTCAATCTTACCCATAGCGCCTAGAATAAAGTTGGTTCCTGGATATCCGGCTGGATTGTTGCCCTGGAGGGCAACATGGCCATGAATTCATCTTCAGAGACAATCCGTATCCCCAGTTCGCCTGCCTTCTTGACCTTCTCAGGGCCGGGTTTCGTCCCAGCGAGAAGGAAGGAGGTCTTGCTGCTGACCGATGAACTGTTCTTCCCTCCGTTGACCTCTATGAGGTGTTTCATTTCATCGCGAGGGATATTGAAATTACCGGAAACAACAATCGTCATCCCTGACAGAACATCTGAGGAATTGCCTTCCTCTTCCACAGAAAACTTCAGACCGGCAGACTTGAGCCTATGGATTTCAGTGATATGTTTCTCCTCCCTCAGGTAGTCGTAAACGCTTCTGGCAATCACGTCACCTACATCCCTGACTTCCAGGAGTTGCTCCATCGAGGCTTCCGCTAGGGCGTCTATACTCCCGAAATGCCTAGCCAGTTCCTTGGCAGTAGTCTCGCCGACATACCGGATTCCCAATGCAAACAAGACCCTTTCGAAAGGAACGTCGAGTGACGCCCGTAGGCTGTCCAGGAAACGCTTTGCACTCTTTTCCTTCCAGCCATCGAGCATCAGCAGTTTACGCATGTCAAGAGAATACAGGTCTGCAGGAGTCCTGACAAGTCCCAGATTGTACATCTGCTCGATAGTTGCGTCACCAGCAAGGATATTCATAGCCTTCCTGCCCAGGAAATGGACCAGTTTGCCCTTAATCTGGGTAGGACAGCCATCTATGTTGGGGCAGAAACACTTCGCCTCGTTTTCATCTCTCACCAGGGGAGTGCCGCAATCTGGACAGACAGAAGGGAAGACAGGTCTTTCCGAGTCCTCAGGCCTTCTGGAGAGGTCAACGTCTATAATCTTAGGGATGATCTCTCCTCCCTTGATAACTTTCACCCAGTCACCGACCCGGATGTCCATCGCCCTGATGAAATCCTCGTTATTAAGAGTAGCTCTCTTAACCACTGTCCCGGCAAGCTGGACAGGGGAAAGGTTGGCCACGGGAGTGACAGCACCTGTCCGCCCGACCTGGTAGTCAATGGAGACCAGACGGGTCAAAGCCTCTTCTGCCTGGAATTTGAAAGCCACTGCCCATCTTGGAGACTTGGAAGTGTAGCCCAGGGAATTCTGGTAGGCCAGCTCATTTATCTTGATTACTATTCCATCAGTTGCATAGGGCAGGAACTTCCGTTCCACATCCCAGTAATGGATATAATCCTCTATCTCATCGATCCCATGTGCCAGCCTCCTCTTATCGGAGACAGGAAGCCCCCAGGAGGAGGCTGCGTCAAGTGCATCGGAATGGGTGGCGAACTGGGCTACCTGGGACGGAATATGGTACAGCGTACACATGAGGCCTCGCTTTGCGACCTCCTCGGGATCAAGGAGTTTCAAAGAACCGGATGCTGCATTACGGGGGTTGGCGAAAGGCTGGTCCTCATTGTCAATCCTCTCCCTGTTAAGCCGGTCAAAAGACTCGTATGGCATGAGGATCTCTCCACGGATCTCGAACTCATCCGGCCATCCACTTCCGGAGAGGGTTTCAGGAATATTCGATATCCTACGGACATTTGCAGTGACATCATCCCCGACCACTCCGTCTCCGCGGGTAAGGGCCCTGAATAGCCTTCCATGCCTGTACGTAAGGCAAATGGCAGTTCCATCGAACTTAAGCTCACATGAATAGGAAAAAGCAGACTCGCCCAATTCCTTTTCTGCCCTCTTGACAAAGTCCTCTATTTCTCCAATGTTGTACGTATTCCCAAGGGAAAGCATCGGATAACGGTGAGGATACTGGGCAAAACCCTTCTCCAAATCGCTTCCGACCCTCTGGGTAGGGGAGTCAGGAGTCCTGAGGTCAGGAAACGCTTTCTCCAGGTCTTCCAGCTCGTGCATAAGGTGGTCATAGTCGAAATCGCTCATGGTGGGAGCGTTCTCGACATAGTACTTGCGGCTGTTTTCCCAGAGGGTTTCCTTGAGATACTCTATCCGTTTTCTGGCCTGCTCGTAATCCATGTGGAAAGTCATTCCTTAAAGAATACAAATTTACGAAAATTGACGATAATTTGCTGGAAATGGATTAAATTTGTGGACCTGAAATACGAACATACAAAGTTTTACTAATTAATACATCATGAAAGATTCCATCATCATCCTCTGCGGCGGCGGTCCCGCTCCCGGAATGAACACTGTCGTGTTCTCCGTAGCCAAGACATTCCTTTCAAACGGTTTCAGAGTCATAGGGCTCCACGGAGGTTACTCCGGACTGTTCAACAGCAAGCCCAGGATCGAAGACATCGACTTCTTCAAGGCTGATTCCTATTTCAACAGGGGAGGCTCCTACCTTCAGATGAGCCGCTTCAAGCCGACGGACGATGATTTCAAGAACAACTTCAATCTTTCCCTCTTCCAGGAGAACAACATCAAGCTTCTGGTCACTGTGGGAGGTGATGACACCGCCTCTACAGCCAACAGGATCGCCAAGTTCCTTGAGGCAAAGAACTATCCTATCCGCAACATCCATGTCCCCAAGACAATAGATGATGACCTTCCTCTTCCGGACAATGCCCCTACCTTTGGTTTCAATTCAGCAAAGGACGAAGGCGCACACATCACCCGCACTGTCTATGAGGATGCCCGTACTTCCGGCAACTGGCTGCTTATTTCTGCGATGGGACGTTCAGCAGGACATCTCGCCCTTGGAATCGGAGAGGCGACCCACTGTCCTATGACCATTATCCCCGAGATGTTCAACAAGACTTCGATCTCCGTTGACAAGATCATAAAGCTTACCCTGTCAGCCATCCTCAAGAGGAAACTCCTGGGTATTCCTTACGGAACCGTGGTTGTTGCCGAAGGAGTATTCCATGACCTTGACGCAGAAGACATAAAGGCTACCGGAGTCCACATGACCTACGATGAGCATGGACATCCCGAACTCGGCAAGATCAGCAAGGCCGTCCTGTTCAATGACATCCTTGAGAAGGAATTCAAGAAGGTCGGGATGAAGGTAAAGACCCGCCCCGTCGAGATCGGCTACGATGTCCGTTGCCAGGATCCCGTTGCATACGACCTCTCGTACTGCACTGAACTTGCAATGGGAGTTTATGAGCTTTACACCAAGGGAGAGACCGGTTGCATGGTATATGTTGACGTCAACGGAAATCCCAAGCCCCTCTACCTCAAGGATCTCCAGAATGAGGAAGGTAAGATCCCTCCCCGCAGGGTGGACATCGAAGGTGGCATCGCCCGCAATTACTACGGACACATCTGCCATTATATCACTCCCGCTGACTACGAAGCCGCAAAGGCCTACGTTCCGAATCCGGAGGAGTACGATTTCAAGAAGATCCTAAACTGGTAGGACTGAATAATCGTTGGCTTTTACGGAGACGTTCACCTTGAACGCCTCCGTTTTTTTCATCCGGAGGAACCTAATGGCAACATCAGGAATGAAAATCTCCATGGAACCGTCTGATTTGGAGAAATTGCACACGAAGAGTAGCACCTTGTCTCCAAAGCCCCTGAGGAATGCGAAATGTTGGTCAGGATTGAACCCCGGGGAAGTCTCATTGCAGTAGCACAGATCGAAAGTGGGGCCGATGGAAATCTCCCTGGCAGAAGCAATGGAAGCCGCCTTTGAAAAGATGGAAAGAATATCCATCTCTTTGTCAGTAAGTCCTTTACCTGTGTGGATAAACTCTTTCAGGCGTTCAAGTGATGCAACTTTCCACCAGTCAAAGATAGTGGTTCTTCCGTCAAGACCGCTGAAACCCTCTGCATCCATTCCTCTCTCTCCGATTTCCTCCCCGAAATAAATCATGAATGGGGCGGTGTTGAAAAGCATTGAGGCGCATAGAGGAGCTGATGTCCGGGATGCGTCTTTTCCGAAAAAGGATGAAGCAAAGCGCTGCTCGTCATGATTTTCAAGGAAATTAAGCATCCTCGGCTGCAAGTTTCCAAGAAACTGCCAGTTCCATGTGAGTCCGCGGGCACTTCCATGCCCCTCGACAATTGCCCTTAAGGTGTCATAAAGGCCTGACTTGTCGTAGAGGAAATCAAATCCAACGTTTTCGATGTAGTGACGGTAAAGCTCCTTTTTGTAAACTTCAGCAATGAATATGATTCCAGGGAACTCTGCCTTTATCTTTCCGATAAGCCATTTCATGAATTGCCACGGAACCATCTCGACCATGTCGCATCGGAATCCATCGACACCTTTCAGGCACCAGAAACGGACTATCTCGTACATCCTGTCCCAGGTGGGAGTGTGGAAATCACAGTAGTTGAGCCGGACAGTCTCGTACCAGTCATTGCGTCCGGGGACAGGGGAAAAACAATTACCGGAGGCCTTTGCTGGATTCTCATAGTATCCTCCGGGAGAGGGAAGTACAAGGTGCTGGCCTGGATAATAGAAAAAGTCATTGTCGGGTTTCCAGTGAAGGGATGGATCATCAGCACATCCCAAGGGACCAAGTGAACACGATTCAGGTGACACTCTCACCAACCCAACCTTTCCATAATCCCTTGAGACATGATTGGGTACAAAGTCGATAATGGCCTTGATACCAAGCGAGTGCGTCCTCTTCAATAAAGACTCGAACTCACTCATCCTATCTTGCGAATTATCAGCAATATAAGGATTAACATCATAATAATCCGTAATGGCGTAGGGGGAACCCGCCGCCCCTTTGACGACTTCCGGCTGAGAAGGGGGACAGCCCTCGTAAGATGCCGTGGTAGCATGCCTGATGATTCCGGTGTACCAGACATGGGTGACTCCCAATTTCCCTTTGAGGTAGGAGAGTGTATCATCGTCGATGCTCCCGAATTTCCCCCAAAGTCTTGGGAGCATCTGGTAGACAATCATCTTTCCCATTTCAGAATCCGATTATAGCCTGGCCCTTGTTCCTGTCAATGAACCCTGAAAGACCGTCTATCTTGTACACTTTAACGAATTCTCCGGACCATACACATTCTTTTGACTCTATCGCATCAAAATCTATCATTCCTGAACCAGCATACTGGTCCACGGAAAGATAACCGACACCAAGAGAAGTGATATTCTGGAAGAAATGCGTTCCCTGGCTTGGTTCGATCCTGAAACCTTCCATTCCATACTCTACCACCATCCTTGCCGCAGAAATGTCTGTCCATGTGACCGGTACACCGAGGGTTGGAATCGACGAACCCCATCTGCCAGGACCTACCAGGAAATAGGTTTTTCCTTCAGCAGTCATTTCGGAATTAATCCTGGAAACCTCGCCGGCCATCATCTCAGTCTTCATCTTGTCGAATAAATGGGGAGGTATCATGACCACATAACCTGATTCGCCGAACCACCCGCTTCCTAGAGCACTGTCACTCCTGATAATGGGAGTTCCGATCATTCCGGAAGCTTCGGAGATTGATGAAGTCTTCAACTCGGGCCCTGATGAGACAGGACGGACCTGGAGTAATTCCAGGACAGCTTCTTTCCCGTTAGTGCCTTTAACGAGGTCAAGGGCGAACTCAAGTTCGGCCTCTCCCATAAGCTCGGCCCGACAGATCTCCATGATTTCGGACAATGCACTGGGCAGAGGGAAGCGGTCGTACTGGAATATACCATCAAAGGAAATAACCCTAGGACCTCGGCTGTTCACTCCTGTCTGCATCCGGTCATCCTGGGCTATGTAAGTCGATGCCACCAATTCAGGATGGTCATAGCTCTCGAGTGCCTCTGTGATGGAGATCCTCCGGAGGTTGATTCCGTCATTACGGGATATCTTGAAAGAACCAGGCCTGGAATCGAGCACGTACATCTCGTTCTGGGTATCCCTCATTGCCAGCTTTGGGGAAGATAGCTGGAGTATCTTCCTTGGCTGTCTCGGGTCCACCCTTAAAGTCCTGCCGCCTTCCACGACCGTCTTTCCCAGTCCGAAAGCGACATTCAGCACTCCGTCTTCAGCCTTTTCAGATCCGATGGGATAGGCATTCATCGACCTGGCCACTCCCGACAGCGTAGGATAGTAGTCATCGCCATGGGTTGAACCACAGATGGTCTGTATGATTACGGCCATCTTCTCCTCTCCAAGGAGATTACCGCTTGCCTGGATGTAAGCCCTGCTGCCGGCGAAATAGGTAGATGCGTAAACGCTCTTTATAGCCTTCGTCAGTTCCCTGAGCATCCTGTCCTTGTTCTCTACAAAAGGACACATGTAGGTTGAATAGACTCCGGCGAAAGGCTGGTAATTGCTGTCCTCCAGTTTGGAACTGGAACGTACTGCCACCGGCCTGTCGACTTTTTCCACGAATGCCTTCAGATCCTTAAGCAATTCTGCCGGAAGGATTGATGCCACGAATTCAGAAAGGATTTCATCGTCAGAAAGTTCTGAATCAATCACAGACTGCAGCCCGTTCTCCATGATGAACCTGTCAAACCAGTCCGTGGCAATGACAATGCTTCTAGGAATGGTGACCTCCATCCCGGGATATTTATCCGACAATGAATACTTCTGGATCAGATGATTGAGGAAAGCCAGCCCCCTGGCCTTGCCGCCCAGGGAGCCTTCACCGATCCTGGAGAACCAGAAATAATCCTGGTAGGAGTCCCTGTGGAATTCTGCAATGACTCCCTGACCGATTATCTGGTGGTACCTGTTGATCTGTTCCATCAGGAAGCTTCTGAATTCGCCGGCATCAGTGTGATGCGCTTGCTTGAAGGTATCAGCCAGGTTGAAAAGACCTCGGGCATAGAACCATTTCGAGAACATATTGCGGGAGGTATTGCTCACAAGTACCTTGTCCGGAACGTCACCGACGATCTTCTCAAGCTGCGAAAGACTGGCAGCCCGTCCGTATTCGGTTCCGGATGAATCCTTGAAGACGAAGTCGCCGAAGCCGAATTCCTCTTTCATGTAGTCACTGAGCTGCATGAACAGTGTCCTGGAGAATTTTTTAAGGAAACCGACACCCATCTCTTCAGCAACCTTCGCAATGCTCCCTTGGGAAGACTGGAGAAGAACCGGCATCAGAGGATCATATTCCCGGATTTTCCGGACAAGATCAAGACCGGCATCGAGTTTTTCGCTTTTGTTGTTGTCTCCCTTGTGAATCACCATTCCGACATCGGAGATGACTCCCATCAGGTTCTCCTTGTATTTTTCGAAATAGGCCAGGGCATCGTCATAGCATGTTGCGAGGAGGATCTTCGGTCTGGAACGTTTCCTGTATTTCCTCTGTCCCTCGTTAAGGAACTCGGTAAGGAACTCACGGCTTTGGGTGAGCAGGAGCTTATAGAGTTCGGGAAGATATGTGGAATAGTAGCGAACCGAGTCTTCTGCAAGGAGGATGACCCTGACGCCTACTCCCAGGACATCGTTGTCAGCATTCGCTGAATCCTCGATGAGTTTGACTATGGCCAGGATCAAGTCCGCATTGCCTTGCCAGCTGAAAACGAAATCAATCCCCGACTGGTCGTATTCGAACAGTCTCTGCCTGACAGCCTTAGAATAGTGAATGAGCATGATGAAAGGGACATCGCTCCCGTTTCTTTTGAGCTCAGCGGCGAATTCGAAGACTTCCTTGTCGCGGTCGTTGTACATGCACATGACCATGTCTATCTCAGAATCCTTCTCCATCACCATCCTTGCCTCGGCAGATGAATTCGCCCAGATGAACATCGGGGGATTGCTGAGGTTCAGTTCACGGTACTCGTTGGTGACCTGGCTTTCGATCCGTCCGTCCTCCTCGAGGGTAAAGGCATCGTAGTTGCTGCAAATCATCAGGATCCTCCTGATTCGCGACCGCATCAATGATTCTTCGTTCATCATGATAATGGTTTTAGATGGAGCGCCTGCGGAATTCGGCCACAGTAATGGCAGTAGCTATTGCTGCATTGAGAGATTCGGAGCCTCTGGAGTCCTCAGGATAGGATGGGATGAACAGCCTGTCCGAAACCGTAGCAGCCACCTCAGGTGAGATTCCGTTCGCCTCGTTTCCTATGACTATGAGCGACTTGGCGTCTTCTCCACTCAGAAGCTTTTTTGAATATATGTTCTCTCCGTCAAGGAAGGTCCCGTAAGCGGATCCTCCGGACAGTGTGACGAATCGGCAAAGCTTGGCTATGTCACAATAGTGGAACTTTACCCTGAATATCGCACCCATAGTAGCCTGCACAACTTTGGGATTGAACAGATCGACTGTGTCAGGAGATGCGTAAACGCCGTCCAGACCGAACCAGTCGGCTATCCTTAATATGGTTCCCAGATTACCGGGATCCCTAATTCCGTCGAGGGCAAGGAAGAGACCTTTTTCAGGCAGGGAAGACAACTTCAGATCATTGATTTCCAAGTCTTTGGGCTTTCGGACTATTGCCAGTGCCGGGGAAGGGGAGTTCAAAAGGGTCATCCTCTCCATGACGCCTGTCCCGATGTCTTCCATGCGGTAGTGCCTTACCACTTCGAACGAGGATCGTAGAGCTTCCTCCACTAATTTGGCACCCTCCACGACAAACATGCCATTCTCATCCCTGGCCTTTTTTCTTTCAAGGGATTTGACGAAACGTATTTCGTTGCCGGAAACTGGTAAGCTCATAAAAGTGTCTTCCTATGATGAACAAATATATTAATATTC